>Ga0082212_10003594_pt1 | contig 21903 bp, 38 predicted proteins | sample TergutNt197P3_FD_71548 | JGI IMG/M metagenome (GOLD analysis project Ga0082212, IMG submission 71548) | Neocapritermes taracua P3 segment gut microbial communities from Petit-Saut dam, French Guiana - Nt197 P3 | ecosystem: Host-associated > Arthropoda: Insects > Digestive system > Gut ...
TATCGAGCTCTTTGGGCAGATCCGTTGGCGCGTTGAACTCAATAAGCACATAGTATCCTTCCATTTTTTTCTCGATAGGATATGCCAGCTTCCTTGTACCCATCACATCCACGCGCGTGACTTCGCCCCCGTCTTCTATAATGCCTTTTACGGTTTCGACGGTGCTTTCTTTTTTCTCGTCATCAAGTGCGTTAGCGATGACGAACAATATTTCGTAACTGTTCACTGTTTCACCTCCCTCCGGGCTGAATGGCGCCGGTTCTCCCGGCACAGAGAGTCGGGGCGGCTGCCCCTCATATTCTATTTCTCTGCCACGCCCCAAATGAGACGCTTCGCTATTTTATCCGAAACGGCCCTCATATGCAAGCGATTCCGGTTTTTTGGTTGTGGTTTTTCCGTTGTGTGCTATCTGAATTTTTCTCATGTTTCATAATTTGAAATAAAAACCAATTCACCCTCAATGCGAGGAAGTATAGCTTTCTGGACAAAAGGGGACGTACCTTACGTCTTCAGTTACGCGATTATGTATGGTGGGCTCAAACAAATGGAAATCAGATGCATTTATACACAAATGCTATTCTTTCAGGACCACTACAAAAAGCAGTTGATAGCGGGGCTATTCAGTTATTCTCTCTAAGGTAGAAGGTGTCATTGTGAGCAAATATGATATAAATAGTAATCCGGTTTTAGTCAGACACATGATTGAAACAGAAAAAAAAGCAACTGAAAAATACTACAAAGAGCATCCCGACGCGTTGACTTTAAAGTTCGAAAAAGAATTACGAGAACTAGGGTATGAATTTGAAGTATTAAGTCAAGTAAAAGGGTTTATGCCAAAACACAAAGAGGTTATTTTACCCATTGCTGTTAAATACTATCAAGAGGCAAAAGAAAATGACAAAGATTTCTTTCTAAGTCTTCTTCGTTTCAAAGGCTTTGATGAAGTAGTACCTATGTTGTTGGATGATTTTTTTAATCCTACCACTACTCATCTTACTCGTGAATTTATTGGAGAAGCGATGTGGAAAATTCGCTCAAAAAAGTATATTAATAAATATATAGAAATTCTCTTAAACCCGGAATATGAGAGTAATTATCTCTTTATTGTTCATTTGGTTAGTGGGCTTAAAGTGGAAGCTGCAGTTCCAATCTTTATCAAAATGCTAGATAATGATAGCATTAGCATTTTGGGTATTATTGCTTTAAGCAAATATAAAAGAGAAGAGTTTCGGTCATGCTTTGAACGATTTGTAAATGACAAAAACTCTTATTTGCGAAAATGTGCTATAGCTGCATTAAAAAGAATAGATAGTGTTGGCGATAGACGACGGATAGAATAATTAAAAGTCAATGACAAAAGGGGACGCACCATACGTCTTGCTATTCGGAATGATAAAGATATAAAACCTACACAGAAACAAAAAAGAATCAAAGCAAGGAGAAACGATGCCGCGAAATGAAAGAAGAAAAAGCAGCACGGGAATATATCACATCATAGCACGAGGAATCGGACAGAAAAGGATATTTGAGCAAGCCCAAGATTACGAACACTTCCTGTATATTCTCCTGGTCGTAAAAAAGATAAGCGGGGTTCGGAACGGGTCAGAATTTCAGCGGAAGTCACCGGAAGAACAAAAAGCGATTATCCTCAAACTTAGGGAGGAAAGGGTACCCATCAGGCAAATCGCCAGAGTAACAGGAGTAAGCAAAGGAAGGATAGAGTATTGGGGGAGCGGGCGCGGCAATTAAATCAGACATAAGGTACGTCCCCTTTTGTCCGTCCCCTTTTGTCATGAATAAATATTTTTATACAAAAAATCCCGTCTTTGCAAAGCGTATTGGCAGGATTTTTCCGTTATAACTTTTTCAAAATATCGTGGTGTCCGATATCAAGAAGGATAATCAGCTTGTCGCCCTCATAATACCAAATAATGCGAATATCCATGTTGACGCTACATTCAAAGAGGTCGGTCGTTCCCTGAATCCGTTTTGTCCGCAAGGATGGGTGCATTGGATTTTCCGCAAGCAGGGTAAGTTTTTTCATGGTTTGCTTTTGTTCGTTTTTTGACAACATCTGATAATTCTTTTTGAAACGGTCAGTTAAAGAAAGTTGATATACCATCAACTCTCCCCCAATTCGGCAAACAGCGCGTCAATGTTATTAAAAACAGGCTTTTCGCCGGACGCGATTTTTGCCTTTGCCGTTTCAATTTCACCCCGCAGCTCGTTAAGATATTTTTTTGGATAGACAGTCACCGGCATAATCATAATCATGCCGTCCCTTTCCGTAATTTCCAGCTTGTCGCCCTCGTTCAAGCCGAGCCTTGAAACAATCTCTTTCGGGATAGTGATTTGTGATTTTTGCCTTAATTCTGCTAACATAAATGTTACTCCTTTCATAGTAAGAAATTCCTACTTTCTTACTAATAATATATGCGATTTTTTTATAAATGTCAACACCAATTTTTTATTTAAATTTTCGCGCAAATTGAATATCAACGGAACTATTCATGATAAAATGGGAGGTGTTCCCAATCCATCAAACGATATACAAAATTGATTAACTTCTAATAGGTGGAAAATATTCCCTGATTAAGCTAACTATCAATAATGGAAGGAATCGCCCTATTATGGAATTATATGGAGAAAAGAAAAGAGGCAACAAGTCATTTAAAATACAAGATTTAACCATAGCGTGCAATCTAGAAGAATTGGATAAATTGATTTACTTTTTATCATACGCACGAGTTTCTTTATCTGGTGAAAAATATAGCGACCATGATGATATTGTTAAACTAGGCGAAGATAAAATTGTATGCCATCGCCATTATTGTTTTTGGGATAAAAAGAATTGGGAAAATGAAGATTCTGATATAATAGTTATTACATCATTTAAAGCTGAAATTAAAGAAAACGGAGAAATAGAATGGGTTGATATTGATAATGATTGAGTTGGATACCTTGACTGCTGAAGTGTAGTTTCCTGTAGCTAGTAATATACAGCTATGACATGAACTTATTACAGATGGAGAGCCGGTATTCTCGTTGTTGATGAAAACTCACTGGGACGGATTTATCGGGTTGACGGAAAAGAATCTTGTGGATAATATTAAACACAAAGAACGTCTCGAAACGGGGAAAAGGAAAATGCCCGGACAAGCAAGAATAATATGCAGTACGGGAATATATGATGAGATTAGGCGAACAACTCGGCTAATGATGTAGGCTATACCATTGTCAGAAAACAATAATTTAAACTCAATAGAACCGTCCCCATGAGTTAACACACCGAACGGAAATCACTTCTTTTATACTAAGTGAGGTTATATAAATGGAAATAGAAGAAATACAGAGAAGATATTTTGAGTATACATTACATGAGATCCCTTATGGTGTATTATATAGTCAAAATGGAGCAACAAGCGAAGAGTGTATAAAATTGTTAGACGAGTTAAAAAATTATGAACTTTTATGTGCGCGGCTAAAAATAAACCGTATGAAGTTAATAGAAAAGTGTAGATTTTATTATAATGCGTATAAAGATTACTTGTATGTTTGTGAGGAATATTCCGACTTTTCTGATTATTTAGATCATGTGAAAATAACTGATAATTAACTAACTACTTTAAACTCACGGGGACGGCAGACTGTTACGAAATCCGGTTAAAAGGGAAACTAAATAGTAGGATTCCGACGAATTAGCTAAAGCCGTGAAGCGGAGAACAAATAATAATTAAAATATCCCGAATAATCGAAATGGCTGAAAAAATCCGGAGAAAGGGTCCCCGACTTACATACGGGTTTTCTCTGTGATGAGACAACCTTCCAAGTAGCCAGTTCCCTTTTATTGTCCTCATATTCGTTTTATATTCGTTTTTATTGTTTTTTCTAAAAAAGTCTTGCATTTACTTTTTTCTTCTGTTATTATATCCAAGCGACTTTAAATATCCGCGGTTAAAATGCCGGTTTCGATTACGGTAGGTGCGCGGAATACAGAGTTCGTAAAGTCCGTCCGAGATAGAGAAAAGGACGGCAAATAATGTTCTGCGAGTATGATCCTTTTCGGATCCTCTGTCACGAAAGCAGACTGAGCCGGTAACCCGGTTCAACCGGAGACACTTTCGGCAGGCGACAGGCCCGCGCCCTATACGGCGCGAAGGAAGGTGGAGCCGGGTTTTAATATGAATATAGGTGATACACCCGGGTCGGTGGTAAAAATCAGCAACAGGAGGCAGGCAATGGCTGTCGATAAAAAAATCAGGATACGAATCAAGAGCTACGACCACCAGCTGGCGGACAGCGCGGCGGAGAAGATAGTAGAAACAGCAAGGCGTACGGGAGCCCGTGTTTCCGGTCCCATTCCGCTTCCTACCAACAAGGAAATAGTGACAATACTTCGCGCGGTTCATAAGTACAAAGACAGCCGCGAGCAATTCGAGATGCGTATTCACAAAAGACTTATTGACATACTAAAACCGTCGAACAAGACGGTCGAGGCTCTGACAAGCCTGCAGCTTCCCGCCGGTGTTGATATAGAAATCAAGCTATAAGCCGTTTCGGGTCATGTTGACGTCAGGCGGTCAACCAATAACCTGTTTAAGGATGTGATGGTATATGAAAAAAGGAATTATAGGAAAAAAGGTCGGAATGACACAGCTTTTTGACGATAACGCTAATATCGTCCCGGTTACCATTGTGGAAGCCGGACCGTGTGTTGTGGTTCAGAAAAAGACCAGGGAGAAAGACGGATATGAGGCTGTCCAGCTCGGTTTCGGAGAGCTTTCGGTAAAATCCGCCAACAAGCCTATCAAAGGTCATTTCGCCAAAGGGGATATCGGTCTGAAGAAGGTATTAAGGGAATTCAAGGTTTCCAACACAGATGATATGAGTGTCGGGGATATAATTAAAGCTGATACCTTTGAAAACGGCGATATCGTAGATATTGCAGGGGTGAGCAAGGGTAAGGGATATGCCGGACCGGTAAAACGCTGGAATACCCACACACTCAAAAGTACCCACGGTTCGGGACCTGTCGGGCGCCATTCCGGTTCTTTGGGGGCCGGCTCGTCTCCTTCAAGGGTTATGAAGGGTAAGAAAATGGCGGGACATCTCGGAGTAGAAAGAGTGACCGTGCAGAACCTGACTATTGTTCGAGTAGACGCCGAAAACAATATAATAGCGGTAAAAGGCGCAATTCCCGGCCCCAAAGGCGGGATAGTCACCATTTGCGACGCTGTTAAGAAGGGCTGAGGGGGATACTGATATGGCTGAGCTGAAAGTATATGATATGGCGGGCAAAGAGGTATCAACCGTTGAACTGAACGATTCGGTTTTCGGAATTAAACCCAACGCGTCGGTGATGCATCAAGCGGTGGTTCGTCATCTGGCAAATATGCGTCAGGGGACCCAATCTACAAAAACAAGAGCCGAAGTCTCCGGCGGGGGAAGAAAACCGTGGAGGCAAAAGGGTACCGGACGCGCGCGTCAAGGTTCAACGAGAAGTCCTCAATGGACTCACGGAGGGGTCGCGTTAGGACCCAAACCAAGAGACTACGCCAAGGCGATGAACCGCAAGGCAAGAAGACTCGCGATGATGTCAGCGCTTTCTTCAAAAGCATTGTCGGGAGATATTATCGTTATTGACAAGCTGGAGCTTGAACAATACAAAACGAAAGCCGTTATTGAGATGTTAGAGGCGTTGGGAGCCGCGGGAAAGGCGCTTATAGTAACGCCTGAAAAGAATGACCATATCGTTAAAAGCGCCGGAAACATTCCGGGGGTGAATACTGCTGTTTACAATACTTTTTGCGTTTATGATATTCTCAACTGTGATAAGTTCATACTGAGCGTTGAGGCTCTTAAAAAGATAGAGGAGGTATACGCGCAATGAAATTCGCGCAGGATATAGTATTAGCGCCGATAATAACCGAAAAAAGCATGTTGGCGGTGTCCGACAGAAAGTATACCTTCAAGGTAGCCAAAGGTTCAGGCAAGATTGAGATAGCCAAAGCCGTCGAAGAGCTTTTCGGAGTGGTGGTAATAAAGGTAAACACAATGAATATGCGCGGTCGTTTCCGCCGTCAGGGACGTAACGAAGGCTATACTTCTTCCTGGAAAAAAGCGGTGGTCACATTAGCCGCCGACTCAAAAGGAATTGAGTTCTTTGAGTCCATGACCTGACAGCGGTGACTTTCACCCGCAGGGCAATGTATGGGAATCAGTCCCGCTAAGCTGAAAAGGAGAGAAACACACACATGGCAATCAAACACTATAAACCAACAACGCCGGGACGCCGCGGAATGACGGCTTCAGACAGGTCGGGCTTATCTAAGACCGGTCCGGAAAAGAGTCTGCTTGCGACCAAGAAAAAGTATTCCGGGCGCAACAACAACGGACGTATTACCGTGCGGCACAAGGGCGGCGGAAACCGCCAGAAATACCGCATAATAGATTTTAAGAGGACCAAACACGGTATACCCGCGCAGGTGATGACGATAGAATACGATCCCAACCGGTCGTCATATATAGCCCTTATCCAGTATGAAGACGGGCTCAAGAGTTATATATTAGCTCCGGTCGATCTCAAGGTCGGGGATACGGTGATGTCCGGCGAAACAGCGGATATCAAACCCGGGAACGCGCTTCCTTTCAGCAACATACCCGTTGGTACATTCATACACAATATAGAAATGTATCCGGGAAAGGGCGGACAACTTGTCAGAAGCGCCGGGAATATGGCTCAGCTGATGGCGAAGGAGGGCAAATACGCGCTTGTGCGTCTGCCGTCCGGAGAACTGAGAAATCTTCCTATCAACTGTATGGCTTCCATCGGTCAGGTCGGGAACACCGACTATCAGAACATAAATATTGGCAAAGCCGGAAGAAAACGCCATATGGGTATAAGACCCACAGTCAGAGGATCAGCGATGAACCCGGTGGATCATCCGCACGGCGGAGGTGAAGGCAAGAGTCCCATAGGACGCCCGGGACCGGTAACGCCGTGGGGTAAACCGACCCTTGGATACAAGACCCGCAAGAAGTCAAAAGCTTCCGACAAGATGATTGTCAGGCGGCGCGGATAATTAGGAGGAAAAGATGAGCAGAAGCGTAAAAAAAGGACCCTATATACAACCTTCGCTTTATGATAAAGTCAGGAAAATGAATGACAGCGGCGAGAAGCGGGTCATACAAACCTGGAGCAGAGCTTCGACCATCTTCCCGGATTTTGTCGGTCATACCTTTGCGGTGCATGACGGAAGAAAACACGTCCCGGTATATGTGACGGAAGATATGGTAGGGCATAAACTCGGCGAGTTCGCACCCACAAGAATATTCCGCGGTCATGCCGGAAGCAAGACCTCAAGATAGCAGAAAGGAAACGAGATGGAAGCAAACCAAATGCAGGCGAAAGCGTATCTAAAACACTGCCGCATATCGCCCAGAAAGGTTCAGATTGTTTTAGACCAGATACGTAACCAACCGCTTGAAAAAGCTCAGGCACTGCTGAGATATTCTACAAAGTCGGCAAGCGAACCGCTGCTCAAACTCATAAACTCCGCCGCGGCTAACGCCGAGAATAATTTCAATATGGATGCCGATGCGCTGTATGTTTCGGAATGCTTTGTCAGCCAGGGTCCGACTCTGAAAAGAATACGGGCGAGAGCAAGAGGCAGCGCGAGCAGGATTCTTAAGAGGACCAGCCATATAACCGTAGTACTTAAAGAGAGAGAAGCATAAGGAAGGGGATATCACATGGGACAAAAGGTTAATCCGCACGGTCTTCGCGTAGGTGTTATCAAGGATTGGGACTCCCGGTGGTTTGCTAAAAAGAATGAGTTCGGCGATTTGTTGGTCGAGGACTATAAAATCCGTCAGCGTCTCAAGAAAGAGCTGTACGCTTCCGGAGTCTCCAACATAGAGATAGAACGCGACGCCAATAAAGCCAGGATAACCATACATTGCGCGAAACCGGGTATGGTAATCGGACGTAGCGGCGCAGAGATCGACAAGCTTCGGCTCGCTCTTGAAAAAATGACCGGAAAAGAGCTGAGCATCAACATCGAAGCTGTCAGGAACGCAGATGTTAACGCGCAGTTGGTCGCCGAAAACATAGCTTCACAGCTTGAACGGCGCATAGCGTTCCGCCGCGCAATGAAGCAGTCCATACAACGCGCCATGCGTCTTGGCGCAAAAGGAATAAAAACATCGGTATCCGGAAGACTTAACGGAGCGGATATAGCAAGAAGCGAGAGCTATCATGAAGGAACCATACCGCTTCAGACGCTGCGCGCCGATATAGATTACGGATTCGCCGAAGCCAAAACCACCTATGGAATAATCGGGGTCAAAGTTTGGATATACAGAGGCGAAGTTTTAAGCACTGCTAAAAAAGCCGATAATGATCCGAGACCGCCGAGGATGAGGGAAGGAGGAGCCAGGAATGCTGCTACCTAAACGAGTTAAGTACCGCCGCGTACACAGAGGCCGTATGAAGGGCATAGCGACCAGGGGCAATAAGATTACATACGGCGAATACGGATTGATGGCTCTCGAACCGGGCTGGATAAAGAGTAACCAGATAGAAGCGGCGAGAATCGCGATGACCCGCTCTATACGCCGCGGAGGCAATGTTTGGATCAAGATTTTTCCTGACAAACCGGTCACGCAAAAACCCGCTGAGACCCGCATGGGTTCCGGGAAAGGTTCTCCCGAATATTGGGTGGCGGTGGTTAAACCCGGACGGGTTATGTTTGAGATAAACGGTGTTTCCGAGGAAGACGCCAGAGAAGCTATGCGTCTTGCTTCCCACAAATTGCCGATAAAGACAAAGTTTGTCAAAAAGGAACAGGAGGCTTTGGAGTAATATGAAGGCGTCTGATTTCCGTAAACTGTCCGCTGCCGAGCTTGAGGAAAGATTGTCCGATCTTAAAGGAGAACTCTTCAATCTCAGATTCCAACATGCGGTCAACCAGTTGGACAACCCGTTAAGAATCAAAGAAGTAAAGCATGACATAGCGAGGGTCAAGACAGTGATCCGTGAGAATGAGATTAAGGCAGCCGAATAAGCGGGAGGAAATGAATATGGAAAAAACCAAAAGAAATCTCAGAAAGACCCGCGTAGGTACGGTGGTAAGCGACAGTATGGATAAAACCATTGTCGTTGCGATAGTAAGCCGCGTACAGCACAAGTTGTACAAAAGGTTTGTCAAGAAAACAGTTAAGTTTAAAGCTCACGATGAGAATAACGAGTGCAGAACAGGCGACAGGGTGAGAATTATGGAAACACGCCCGATATCCAAGACCAAGAACTGGCGTCTCGTTGAAATCATCGAGAAAGCGAAATAAAGGTTCGAAAGGAGTGGGCTTCTGTGGTACAGATGCAAACCTACCTTAGGGTAGCCGACAACACTGGCGCAAAAGAACTTATGTGTATCCGTGTGCTTGGCGGTTCACGCAAAAGGTATGCCAATATAGGCGATGTAATCGTTGCGTCGGTAAAAAAGGCCGCGCCGGGCGGAACTGTCAAAAAGGGAGACGTCGTTAAAGCGGTAATAGTCAGAAGTAAAAAAGGGGTACGCAGAAATGACGGAACCTATATACGTTTTGACGAAAACGCCGCGGTCATAATCAGGGAAGATAAAAACCCGAGCGGAACCCGTATTTTCGGACCGGTCGCGAGGGAACTGCGGGAGAAGGAATATCTCAGAATTCTTTCGCTTGCCCCGGAAGTTTTGTGAGCGGAGGAAAAACAATGAACAAGCTCCATGTTAAAACCGGCGATACAGTAGAGATTATCTCGGGGAAAGACAAAGGGAACAAAGGAAAGATCCTCGAAGTATCAAGAAAAGAAAAGAAGATAATCGTCGAAGGTCAGAATATCGTAACAAAACATGTTAAACCCCGCAGACAAGGCGAACTCGGAGGTTTGGTCAAGGCAGAGGCTCCGCTTTACGCCTGCAAGGTGATGCCGGTGTGTCCGAAATGCGGAAAAGCCACGAGAGTGGGACACGAAACCGGAAAAGACGGAAAGAAAGTCCGTGTCTGCAAGCAAAAAAACTGCGGCGGAACATTTTAAGTCCGAAGGATATCAAAGTTAAGGATTAAGAGGAGAAAAAGGAATGGCGAGACTGAAAGAAGCCTATAAGTCTGAAGTGGCGCCGGCTCTGATGAAAAAGTTCAGCTATGAGAGCGTGATGGAGATACCTAAACTCTCTAAGGTAATCGTTAATGTAGCCGACGGTGCGGCGAGGGATAACCCCAAGGTAATGGAGTCCATATTAAACGATTTAGCGAGGATTACCGGGCAGAAAGCGGTGGTATGCAAAGCCCGCAAATCCGTAGCGAACTTTAAGCTCCGCGAGGGAATGCCGGTGGGAGCTAAAGTAACGCTCAGAGGCGACAGGATGTATGAATTTGTCGACAGATTGTTCAGCATCGCCCTGCCGCGGGTACGCGATTTTCGCGGAATTAACGCAGACAGTTTTGACGGTCACGGCAACTATGCCGTCGGACTGCGTGAGCAGCTTATTTTTCCCGAGATTGAATATGACAAGATAGACGCTATCCGCGGTATGGATGTAGCGTTTGTGACAACAGCAAAAACAGACGAAGAAGCAAAAGAACTACTCGCCGCTTTGGGCGCGCCGTTCGCGGAATAGGGGAGAAACCGTTATGGCAAAAAAATCCATGATAAACAAGCAGATGAGAACGCCGAAGTTCAGTACTAGAGCCTATAATCGCTGTAAAATCTGCGGCAGACCGCACGCATATCTTCGCAAATACGGAGTCTGTCGTATCTGCTTCAGGGAACTTGCGTATAAAGGGCATATCCCGGGCATAAGAAAAGCAAGTTGGTAGGAGGATATATCAATGAATATAACAGATCCGATAGCCGATCTTTTGACGCGCATACGAAACGCGAGCAGCGCCAAACATCCGACGGTGGAAATACCCGCCTCAAACATGAAAAAGTCAATATCCCGTATTCTTGTCAATGAAGGATATATCAAGGGAATGCAGGTCATTGATGATGATAAACAAGGGATCATAAAACTGACGCTGAAATACGGAGAAGACCGTTCGCCGGCTATTTCAGGGATCAGAAGGGTGAGTAAGCCCGGACTCAGGATATATACTAGCAGTGAGAAAATGCCGAAAGTACTTCGCGGACTCGGCGTCGCCATCGTCTCAACCCCCAAGGGCGTTATGACCGATAAACAAGCCAGAAAAGCGAATGTAGGCGGCGAAGTATTAGCTTTTGTGTGGTAGGAAAGGGATTTACACATGTCGAGAATTGGCAGAAAACCTATAATTATTCCGACCGGAGTCGACGTCAGCATACAAGGAAGAGACATTATGGTGAAGGGACCCAAAGGAGAACTTTCGGGTTCGTTTAACCCGTTGCTTGACGTTAAACTGCAAGGAACTGAAATAATGGTGACGAGATCCTCCGACGACAGGATATGCCGGTCGCTTCACGGACTTACGCGGACGCTTATCAATAATATGGTAGTGGGAGTTTCCGACGGATTTACCAAAGAGCTTGAAATACAAGGAGTCGGTTACCGCGCCCAGAAACAGGGAAATGAACTTATCATGAACCTTGGTTTTTCCCATCAGGTTGTGATAAGCGAAACCAATGAAATAAAAATTGACGTTCCGGCCCCCAACCGTATAATAATTTCAGGCATTGACAAACAGAAGGTAGGCCAGTTCGCGGCGGAAGTAAGGGGCAAACGCCCGCCGGAACCCTACAAGGGCAAAGGAATCCGTTATGTCGGCGAATATGTCATACGCAAGGAAGGTAAAGCAGGCAAGGCTGCCGGCTAAAGGGTAGATCATTATTATGGTAAAGAAGTTTGACAGTAATAAACAACGTCAGTTAAGGCATCGGCGTGTCCGCGGGAAAATAAGCGGAACCCCGGCTTGTCCGAGACTCTGCGTGTTCCGCTCAAACAAGCACATCTACGCTCAGATCATCGACGATACAAATGGAGTAACGCTTTGCAGCGCGTCAACCCTTGAAAAAGAGTTTTCCGGAACGACAGGAGATATCCCGGCGGCAAGAAAGGTCGGTTCCGCGGTCGCCGGAAAAGCAAAGGAAAAAGGAATCGAAAAAGTTGTCTTTGACAGAGGCGGTTACATATATCACGGGCGCGTAAAAGCGCTTGCAGAAGGCGCGCGAGACAGCGGCCTAAAGTTCTAAGGAGGAAATGAGTTTGGAAAGAATTGACGCTTCAACGTTAGATCTTCAAGAACGGGTCGTATCCATTAACCGCGTCGCTAAAACCGTAAAAGGCGGACGGATATTCAAGTTTTCCGCGCTTGTCGTCGTAGGAGACGGTAACGGTGTGGTCGGGTTCGGACTCGGAAAGGCCGGAGAAGTGCCCGAAGCTATCAGAAAAGGAATAGAAGACGCAAAAAAGAACGTGATGCGCATAACCATGAAAGGCGCCACCATACCGCATGAAGTTATAGGGAAATTCGGCGCCGGCAGGGTGTTGCTGAAACCCGCTGCTCCCGGAACAGGCGTTATCGCCGGCGGACCGGTGCGCGCGGTGGTGGAGGTTGCGGGAATCAAGGACATAAGAACCAAGTCGCTTCGTTCCAACAACCCGATAAATGTAGTAACGGCAACCATTAAAGGGCTGAAGTCTCTTCGCGGAGCGGAAGAAGTAGCAAGAGTCCGCGGCAAGACGGTCAGTGAGATTCAGACAGGAGGTTATTGAAAGGATTATGGCAGACGAACTGAAGAAAGAAGAAATAACCGAAGTATCTGAGGAAAAAGCGGAAAAAAAGACTACCGCGAAAAAACCTGCGGCAGCGAAAAAGCCCGCGGCAGCGAAAAAACCTGCAGCCGTAAAGGACGCGGTTGAAAAACAACCGGTTGTTGAAGACACAGCGCAAGCGCACGAGCTTGAAACTGAGGTTACGGCAGAAAAAGAAAAGCCGGCCGCTAAGAAAACAAGCAGGAAAACAGAAAAACCCGCTGTTGATAAAACAGAAGATAAAACAGAAAAACCGGAAAAAGAAAAGAAAACACGAAGCAAAGCCGCTGACGCCGAACCCGAAGCGGAAAAAATCAAAAAATCAGCCGAACCTAAAACAACCAAGACGCCCAAAGCCAAGAAAGCCGATAATGAAAAGATTGTCATAAGCGAGAAAGCGCCGGCTGCCAAAGCAAAGAAAAAGGTTGAAAACACCATCACCATAAAGCTTAAGAGAGGATTTTCCGGACGTCTGGACAAACAGATAGCGACCGCAAAATCTCTTGGATTGCGCAGGATAGGCGATATTACCGTGCAACCGGATAATGACGCTACACGCGGGAAGATAGCTAAAATATCCCACATGATAGAAATCCTTAAAAAGTAAAGGAGGATACGCATGAAACTCCACCAGCTTAAGCCTGCCGAAGGTTCGTCGTCAAAATATAAACGCAAAGGACGCGGACCGGGTTCCGGAAACGGAAAAACAGCAGGCAAGGGACACAAAGGACAATTAGCTCGTTCGGGAGGAAAAGGCGCGTATTTTGAAGGCGGGCAGCTGCCGCTCGCGCGCAGGATTCCCAAACGCGGGTTCAATAATATTTTTGCCAAAAAAGTCGTTACCGTCAAACTAAGCGATCTCGAGAAGTTTGAAAACGGCTCGGTAGTAGACAAGCAAGCGCTTTTGGACGCGGGAATAGTAAAAGGAAAATTCGACGTCATCAAGGTTCTTGACAGTGGTGAACTAACAAAAAAACTTACGGTGATACTGCCGTCGTATTCGGCGAGCGCAAAGCAAAAGATCGAAAAAGCCGGAGGGAAGGCTGAGGTGGTATAGCGATGTTCCAAACCTTTAAAAACGCTTGGAAAATCGATGACCTTCGCAAGAGGATACTGTTTACTCTGTTTATCCTCTTCATATTTCGTCTCGGTGCGGCGATAGTCGTTCCGTTTATTGACGGAAGAGCTATCAAAGAAGCGCTCGGATCCAATCCGGATACTATTTTCGCTTTTTTTGATATGATGACCGGAGGCGGATTTTCAAGCTCGACGATATTTGCTCTCTCCATACAACCGTATATCAACGCCTCAATTATCATCAACCTGCTTCAGGTAGCCATCCCGGCGCTGGAACGGATGTCCCGCGAAGGAGAAGAAGGGCAGACCAAAATCAACAAGATTACCCGGTATTCAACGGTAGGTCTCGGCCTGATGTTAGCCATTGTGTACTATATGCTTGTAAAACGGAATAACGCGTTGGTATATACGAGCGGATTTGAAGGTATGTTTGCCGCCGTAGTAATAGTTCTATCCTTCACCGGCGGAGCCGTATTAGTAATGTGGTTGGGTGAACAGATAGACGCGAGCGGTATCGGGAGCGGAATATCGCTGCTTATTTTTACAGGTATAGTATGCAACCTCGTCAACATAGCCCCGCAGATTATAGCGTATTTCAGAGCGGCTGCCGGTAAGATTGAAGGCGCCATGCCGCAGCCAATCCTCTTCTTCCTTGTACCGCTGATAATGGCAATGTTCTTTGCGATGCTGGTGTTCATAGTGGTTATGACCAGCGCGGAACGCAGGATACCGGTACAATACGCCAAAAGGGTGGTAGGACGAAAACTATACGGAGGACAAAGCACGCATATTCCCATTAAGGTGAACATGACGGGCGTACTGCCGGTAATCTTCGCGAGTTCCCTGTTGTCAGTGCCCGCGACAATAAGAGACTTTTTCAGTATTGACACTGGTTTCTGGGCGTCATTCCTGGGATTCTTCTCCACCAACAACTGGGGGTATGCGGCATTTTACGCGGTTCTGATAATAGCGTTTAACTACTTCTATGTCACCGTACAGTATCAGCCGATGCAGATGGCGAATGATATGAGGAAAAACTCCGGAACCATTCCCGGAATAAGACCCGGGAAACCGACTGCCGACTTTATTCAAAGGGTGATATCAAAAATAACCTTCATAGGAGCGATATTCCTGGTTATTGTCGCAACGACTCCCATAATAATCGACAGAGCGACAGGCATAAAGATAGCTTTAGGAGGAACATCGGTTCTGATTCTCGTAGGCGTGGCATTGGAAGTATCGAATACGCTCGAATCCTATATGCTCATGCGTCACCACAAAGGCTTCCTTGAATAAGGGGATGATCATATGACAGTAATTCTTCTCGGCGCTCCGGGCGCCGGAAAAGGAACTCAGGCGGAACTGATTTCAAAACGGCTTTCAGCTCCCGTAATCAGCACCGGAAACATTCTCCGGGAGGCGATTAAAAACGAAACCGAACTTGGGAAAAAGGCGAAAGAAATTGTCGAATCAGGACTGCTCGTGCCGGACGAGCTCATTGCGGAAATATTGAGCGAACGGCTTGCGATGGACGATTGCCGCGATGGGTTTATCCTCGACGGTGTACCGCGTACAATAGCTCAGGCGGACGCCATAGCGGATATGGGAATTGACATCGACAAGGTAATCAGCATCGAAATCGGGGACGATATAATAATCAGGAGAATGTCCGGCAGACGGATATGTCCGGATTGCTCAATGAGTTTTCATGTTGAAAACAATCCGCCCGCCAAGGACGGGATATGCGACGCGTGCGGCGGAACTCTGTTTATCCGCGAGGACGATAACGCCGAAACAGTCAAGGAAAGATTAAGGGTTTTTCACCAGCAGACCGAACCGCTTAAGGACTATTACCGAAAGGCGAAGAAACTAAGAACTGTCGAAGGAAACGCTCCTATAGAAGACGTAACAAGGGATATCCTGTCATCTCTCGAGGCCTGAATAAATGGTGATACTAAAAACAGTCAAAGACCTTGAAAAAATGAGAAAAGCCGGAGAGATAAGCGTCGGAGCGCTCGCGGTGGCAAAAGAATCTATCCGTCCGGGAGTCTCTACCTTATATATAAACGAACAGGTCCATGAATATATAACATCGAGGGGAGCAAAACCTATATTTCTCGGATACAGGGACTATCCCGCGTCGGTTTGTATATCCATCAACGAGGAGGTAATCCACGGAATCCCGAAAGACAGAATTATTAACGCAGGAGATATTGTAAGTATCGACGTCGGCGCCGAATATGACGGATATTGCGGTGACAACGCTGCCACTTTCGCGGCAGGAACAATATCAAAGCAAAGGCAAGAACTTATCGACGTAACACAAGAGTGCCTGTTTAAGGCGATCAGCGTTACGAAAAAAGGTAACCGCATAGGAGATATCAGCAGCGCGGTTCAAACATACGCGGAGGAAAAAGGATATTCTGTAGTACGCGAATTTACAGGGCACGGGGTCGGAAGAAAGCTGCACGAAGAACCGTCGGTTCCGAATTCCGGCAGAGCGGGATACGGACCGAGACTGGCGCCGGGAATGACCATAGCCATAGAACCGATGATCAATTCCGGAACAAAGGAAATTAAAGTTCTTGGCGACGGATGGACGGTAGTCACCGCGGACGGACAGTGCTCGGCGCACTTTGAAATGACCGTTGCGGTAACTGATGACGAAGGACCCATACTTCTTACCGACTGGCGCGGGGTGATCTGATGGACTTTGTCAAAGGAAGGGTCGTCATATCGCTCGCGGGGCGGGACAAAGGACGCTATTTGACGGTGATTGATTCGACAGAAACCGGCGCGTTGGTGGCTGACGGTAAACTAAGAAGCCTGACCAACCCGAAAAAAAAGAATCAAAAACACCTTTCACCGACAAAAACGATTCTTGACGCCGGAGCCCTTGAGAACGACCGGGCGCTGAGAAAAGCGATAAACGAAGCTTTCGGCGCCGACCGCCGTTAGGATATAAGGAGGGAAAATTGGCAAAAGACGATGTACTGGAAGTCGAGGGCGTAGTCAGAGAAGTGCTTCCGAACGCGATGTTTCTTGTGGAACTGCAAAACGGCCACAAAATCCACGCTCATATCTCAGGAAAACTGCGCATGAATTTTATACGTATTCTGGCGGGTGACAGAGTTACTGTTGAGATGTCGCCGTATGACCTTACAAAAGGAAGAATAACCTGGCGCTTTAAGTAAACATAGTTCACTAAACCGCAAAAGTCAATGAAGCAATGGAGGTGCGAAAATGAAGGTGAGACCATCGGTAAAAAAAATCTGCGAAAAATGCAAGATAATAAAACGTCACGGCCGCGTGATGGTTATATGTGTAAACCCAAAACATAAACAGCGTCAGGGTTAGACGCTGAAAACGGAGGTAAATGATTATGGCGCGAATTGCCGGAGTAGACCTGCCAAGAGAAAAAAGAGTCGAAGTCGGACTCACTTATATCTACGGAATAGGCAGCAGCTTATCAAAAAAAATACTCAATGATACCGGAGTTGACCCTGACGTCAGAGTCAGGAATCTGACAGACCCGGATGTCGCGAAACTCAGAGAGTATATTGACAGAAACATAAAGGTGGAGGGAGACCTTCGCCGGGATGTTGCTATGGATATAAAACGGCTTGTTGAAATCGGCTGTTACCGCGGGGTTCGTCACCGCAAAGGACTACCGGTTCGCGGGCAAAGAAGCAAGACAAACGCGCGGACCCGCAAAGGACCCAGAAGATCAGCGGCAGGAAAGAGAAAATAGGAGGAAACGGGTAGAATATGGCAGCACCAAGGAAAAGAACTACAGGCGTAAGACGCCGGCGCGAACGGAAAAATATCGAACGCGGAGCGGTGCATATCCAATCGTCATTTAACAACACCATCGTGACCATCACCGACGTTGCCGGGAATACGATATCCTGGGCCAGCGCCGGAGGACTTGGATTCCGCGGTTCGAGGAAGTCGACCCCGTTTGCCGCTCAACAAGCGGCTGAAACCGCCGCTAAAGCAGCGATGGAACACGGAATGAAAACCGTCGAAGTGTTTGTTAAAGGACCGGGATCGGGACGCGAGGCGGCGATAAGAGCGCTGCAGTCGGCGGGACTTGACGTAAACATGATAAAAGATGTGACCCCGTTCCCGCATAACGGATGCCGGCCGCCAAAAAGAAGACGCGTATAGCGGAATACAAGAGCTTGGAATTATTGCGATCAGGTAATTACGGCGTGACAACCGTGATTTTCCGAAGTACATTTACCGCGATAAAAACGAAAGCATTTTGATAAAAGCCACAGTATTACAGGAGGTAGTTCAGAAATGTCAAGATATACCGGCGCTGTTTGCAGGTATTGCCGCCGTGAAGGCGAAAAACTGTTTTTAAAAGGAGACCGCTGTTATTCGGAGAAATGCGCCTTCCAGCGCAGAAGCTATGCTCCCGGACAACACGGACAGGGAAGAAAGAAAGCAAGCGAATACGGAAGCCAGCTTCGCATGAAACAAAAAGCCAGAAGATATTACGGTATTCATGAAAGCCAGTTTGCCAAATACTTTGACATGGCAGTCAGACAAACAGGGATTACCGGCGAGAACCTGCTTCGAATACTCGAGAGCAGACTGGACAATATCGTATATCGAGCCGGATTTGCCAACTCCCGCAAGGAAGCGAGACAACTTGTACTGCACAGACATTTTACCGTAAACGGACGAATCGTGAACATACCCTCGTATCTGTTGAAAGAGGGAGACACACTCGCTGTAAAATCCACAGAGATCGACAAAATCAAAGGCGCAGTTGAAGCAAACAGCGCGAGACCTAAACCTGTGTGGATGAGTGTTGCTGAAAATTCGGCGCTCATCAATCGCCTGCCTGACCGCTCGGAAATAGACTTTAACATCGAAGAACAGTTTATTGTTGAGTATTACTCCAGGTAGCAACCTCTCCGCGAAAAAGAAATCTACGCATAAATTGGCGGTTTTCCGCCCACAGGAGGGTTATTATGATTATTGAAATAGAAAAGCCAAAAATAGATCTCGTTGAAATATCCGGCGACGGATCCTTCGGAGTATTCACCGTAGAACCGCTTGAACGCGGATTCGGAACCACGCTTGGAAACAGCCTGCGAAGGGTACTGTTATCCTCGCTTCCTGGAGTAGCCGCGATATCCATCAGGATAGACGGCGTTCTTCATGAGTTTTCCACAATAGAAGGGGTCAAAGAGGACGTAACCGAAATAGTGCTTAATGTAAAAGGCATAACCGCGAAATTATACAGCGAAGGCGCGAAAACCGTATATATCAATTATGAAGGTGAAGGAGAGGTCACGGCGGCGAGCATAAAAGCCGACGCGGACTTTGAAGTACTAAATCCCGAATGGCATATTGCCACCGTCGAAAAAGGCGGAAGATTATCGATGGAACTGACATTTGACCGCGGAAGAGGTTATGTATCGTCCGAACGCAATAAAACGGGGGCGGCGGCAAGCAATATAATCGGAATTATTCCGGTGGACAGTATATACACTCCGGTGCTCAAAGTGAACTATATAGTCGAGGACACCCGCGTAGGACAGATAACCGATTATGACAAACTCACGCTTGAAGTCAAAACCGATAAGACCATAACCGCGAAAGAAGCGGTATCTCTGGGAGCCAAGGTACTTACCGAACATCTCAGCTTCTTCAGGAACCTCGCTGAAGGAGAGCATGAAACCGAAATAATGATGGAGAAAGACGAGCGAAGCAGAGAAAAGCTGCTGGATATGACTATTGAAGAACTCGATTTGTCGGTAAGAAGCTTCAACTGCCTTAAACGCGCCGCTATCAATACAGTAGGAGACCTTACAAGCAAAACCGAAGAAGAGATGATGAAGGTCCGCAACCTCGGAATCAAATCGCTTGAAGAAGTCACCGCGAAACTTATATCGCTCGGATTTTCTTTCAAACCAAGCGAAGACTAAAACCGATTACATGGTTCATATAATTATTTACAAGGAGTGAATACCGATGCCAGGAACAAGAAAACTCGGCAGAGCGACTTCCCACCGCAAAGCGATGCTTCGCGCCATGGTGACCTATCTTTTGGAGAACGGCCGCATGGAAACAACAGTTACAAGAGCAAAGGAAGTTCGTTCATTAGCCGAAAAAATGATAACTATAGCCAAATCCGATTCGCTTCATAACAAGCGCCAGGTATTCTCCTTTTTAACCAAGGAATCTGTCGCGAAAAAACTTATCGACGAAATATCGCCGAGATATTTAGACCGCTCGGGCGGCTACACGAGAATAGTAAGAATCGGACCGCGCCGCGGCGACGCCGCGGAGATGGCAATTATTGAGTTAGTATAAACACATAAAAAAAAGAAAAGGCGTCGATTTTTGGCGCCTCTAAACCGAAAAACGCGGGGACGGTTCTTTTGATTGTTAAAGAATCATTTCCGTGCTTTTCCCCATACTTGTTACTCTATTCACCTTTTCATTCAGTGTTTAGTATCAATCAGTTTTTTTTCAATCTTTTTAAAATCAGCCAGAGCTTCGGGTTTGTTTGCGGGGTTGCGAAGCAAAGCGGCAGGATGAAAAGTACCCATATACAAACGCCCGTTCTTCTCATAAAACTCCCCGTGCTGTTTTGACACCATAAATGCCGGGTCTATCATTCTTTGAGCCGCTATTCTGCCAAGACAAACGATAATTTTCGGATCAACAGTTTCAATCTGACGATTAAGCCAGTCTATACAAATATCCTGCTCCTCCGGTCTCGGATCGCGGTTGCCCGGCGGGCGGCATTTTACTATATTGGCGATATAAACGTCTTCGCGCAGGAAACCTACCGCTCCTAAGTAATGCGTCAGCAACTGACCCGACCGTCCGACGAACGGTTCGCCTTTTTCGTCCTCAAACTGACCGGGACCCTCGCCGATAAACATAATGTCGGCGTCTTCTTTTCCGGTTCCGAAAACAACATTGGTCCGCGTTTTATATAGTTCGCACTTTTCGCAGATCAAACAAGCTTCTCTGATTTGGGATAAGTCCATAATTATTTCCACTCTTTGTGAAGATGATATTCATTTTACCACGAAAAATCACCGTTGTAAAAAACAATAGTTATTGCACATAATATAAATTAACACTATAATTGACGCGGGTCCGGACAAGCTTGCGCAAACCCGGCGGGTAATCGGCTATTATGAATAAAGTCTATCATCTAATAAAAAAAAGACCCGTACTGTTATCGGCGATACTGACGTTCGCATGCGGTCTTATCATATATATAATGTCAGGTATTGTTCCTTTCGGAGATAAAACCATGATAACCGGAGACATGGCGGGACAGTATCTGCCGTTTTATGCGCATGCCGCGAAAAACGCCGGATCACTCTTTTCCTTTTCTAAAAGTATCGGAGGAGGGTGGCAGGGACTTGCGGCAAACATTCCTTTTTCCCCCTATATGCTGTTCATCTTCGCGTTCGGCACGGCGTCGCTCGCGCCGGTTATATCCTGGTTGCTGCTGTTAAAAATCACGGCGGCGTCGGCGTCGATGTGTTTTTATCTGTGCAAAAAAACATCGGCGTCTCTTGTGAATATTCTGCTCGGTTTGTGCTACGCCTTTATGAACTACAGCTTTGTGTATATGCAAAACACCATGTGGACCGACACGCTGATATTGCTGCCGCCGGCATTATACGCTGCGGACAAACTGATTGAAGACGGTAAATTCACGCTGCTTTGCGCGGTTCTTACGGCTGCCATGCTGTCTAACTATTATACCGCGTATATGCTGATAATATTTCTTGCGTTGTATTTCATCTGGGAAGCGGCAGTGAACCGAAAACTTAAACCGGAAGAGTTGCTCAGAAAAGCGGTAAAATTCGCGGCGGGGGGGATAACCGCCGCGGGATTGTCGGCGTTTTTGCTGCTGCCGGTGTTTCTGCAGACGCTGTTCAACAAAGGCGCGGGAGGTTCCGGACCCGGCGGATTTAATTTTTCGTGGAAGGAGTTTTTCCGGCAGGGAATATTCTGTTCATTCACCTCGGACCAGTTGGAAAACGGTCTGCCGCTTATATACTGCGGAATG
>Ga0082212_10003595_pt1 | contig 21903 bp, 19 predicted proteins | sample TergutNt197P3_FD_71548 | JGI IMG/M metagenome (GOLD analysis project Ga0082212, IMG submission 71548) | Neocapritermes taracua P3 segment gut microbial communities from Petit-Saut dam, French Guiana - Nt197 P3 | ecosystem: Host-associated > Arthropoda: Insects > Digestive system > Gut ...
CGATAGAAAATTACTAAATATTTAAACATAAAAATAATTTTTAAATGATGAAAACAAAAAAGTTTATAACATGTGACGGTAACCAAGCGGCTTCGCATATTTCATATATGTTTAGCGAAGTGGCAGCTATTTATCCAATTACTCCGTCGTCAACCATGGCAGAATATGTTGATGAATGGGCAGCTGCCGGAAGAAAAAATATTTTTGGCGAAACGGTTTTAGTTCAGGAAATGCAGTCGGAAGCCGGCGCAGCCGGCGCTGTGCACGGTTCCCTTCAGGCTGGCGCATTAACTACTACTTACACAGCTTCGCAAGGGTTATTGCTTATGATTCCTAACATGTACAAAATTGCCGGCGAGTTATTACCGAGTGTATTTCATGTATCGGCGCGTGCAGTTGCGTCACATGCGTTGTCAATATTCGGCGACCATCAGGACGTAATGGCTTGCCGTCAAACGGGTTTTGCGATGTTAGCAGAAGGTTCGGTGCAGGAAGTAATGGACTTGGCGGCTGTGGCGCATCTGTCGACAATCAAATCGCGCGTTCCGTTTCTGAATTTCTTCGATGGATTCCGCACATCGCACGAAGTGCAAAAAATTGAAGCGCTCGAAAACGAAGATTTGGCGCCGCTTATCGACTGGAATGCGCTATCGGCATTTCGCAAACGGGCTTTAAATCCTGAAAATCCGGTTGCTCGAGGTATGGCTGAAAACCCTGAAACATTCTTCCAGCATAAGGAAGCATGTAACCGGTATTATGATGCGGTACCCGCAATTGTTGAAGATTATATGAACAAGATTTCGGAGCTAACCGGACGTAAATACGGATTGTTCGATTATTACGGAGCTTCCGACGCCGACCGTGTAATTATTGCGATGGGTTCCATAACGGAAGCAATTCGCGAAGCTGTCGATTATCTAACAGAAAAAGGAGAAAAAGTGGGATTGGTTGCCGTACATCTGTATCGTCCGTTCTCGGCAAAACATTTCCTTGCAGCCGTACCTAAAACAGCAAAACGCATCGCTGTACTCGACCGCACAAAAGAATCGGGCGCTAACGGAGAACCGCTGTATCTCGATGTTAGAGACTGCTTTTATGGATGGGAAAATGCGCCGTTAATCGTTGGCGGACGCTATGGGTTATCCTCCAAAGATACAACGCCTGCTCAAGTATTATCCGTCTTTGAAAATCTGTCCATGAATCAACCCAAAAACAAATTTACCATCGGTATAGTTGACGATGTTACATTTACTTCGCTCCCTAAAAAAGAAGAAATTGCTATGGGCGGCGAGGGTTTGTACGAAGCCAAATTTTACGGATTAGGGGCTGACGGTACCGTCGGAGCAAACAAAAACTCTATTAAAATTATCGGAGATAACACGAATAAATATTGTCAGGCTTACTTTGCATACGATTCAAAGAAATCAGGCGGTTTCACTTGTTCACACCTTCGTTTCGGCGATAATCCGATACGTTCGACCTATTTTGTGAATACGCCGAATTTTGTGGCATGTCATGTGCAGGCATATCTTCATATGTACGATGTTACAAAAGGATTACGTGAAAACGGTACCTTCCTGTTAAATACAGTATGGGAGGGCGAACAGCTTGTTCAATTTCTTTCCAATAAGGTAAAATGCTATTTCGCGAAAAAAAATATTTCAGTCTATTACATGAATGCAACGCAAATTGCACAGGAAATAGGTTTGGGCAACCGTACAAATACCATTCTTCAATCGGCATTCTTCCGTATCACGCAAGTAATTCCGGTAGGTTTAGCCATTGAGGAGATGAAAAAATTTATCGTTAAATCGTATGGAAATAAAGGACAGGATATTGTTAATAAAAATTATGCTGCTGTAGATCGTGGCGGCGAATACAAGCTTCTTAAAGTGGATCCCGCTTGGGCAAACCTCCCCGACGACGAGCCGAAAACGAATAATCATCCTGCATTTGTCAACGAACTTGTTCATCCAATCAACGCCTTGAACGGCGACTTATTACCTGTTTCCGCATTTTCAATAAGCGAAGACGGAACATGGATGCAAGGAACGTCACAATACGAAAAACGTGGTGTTGCAACGTTAGTTCCCGTTTGGAATAAAGAGAACTGTATTCAATGTAATCAATGCTCTTACATTTGTCCTCATGCAGCTATTCGTCCGTTTGTGTTAGATGAGACCGAAAAAGCTGGCGCCAATTTCGATACGCTCGAAATAAAAGCTCCGGCTTCGATGAAAGGCTTGGCTTTCCGTCTTCAGGTTGATGTGCTCGACTGTTTAGGTTGCGGTAACTGCGTAGATATTTGTCCAGGATTCAAAGGAAACAAATCATTGTACATGGCACCGATAGAAACGCAATTGGAAGAACAGAAAAATTGGGATTACTGCTTTGAAAACGTAAAAACAAAGCAGCATTTAGTCGATATTAAACAGAATGTTAAGAATTCTCAGTTTGCAACGCCGTTGTTTGAGTTTTCGGGAGCTTGCACGGGTTGCGGCGAAACGCCTTACTTGAAACTGATCAGTCAGTTGTTTGGCGATCGAATGATGGCTTCAAATGCTACAGGTTGTACATCAATCTATTCAGGTTCAATACCCTCCACTCCTTATCGGAAAAACGAAAAAGGACAAGGTCCGGCATGGGCTAACTCTCTGTTTGAAGATTTCTGCGAATACGGTCTTGGTATGGAGTTGGCTAATCGTAAATTACGTGATCGGATAGCAAGGTTGATGAAAGAAGCGATAGCATCCAAATGTCCGTCGGCGACAACCGGTCTGTTTCAGGAATGGATTGACAATATGAATGACGCGGAAAAAACAAAAGAATTAGCTCCGCAGATTACGGAATTAGTAATAAGCAATGCTGAGAAATGCATTTACTGCAAACAAATTGAAGGTCTGAGTCATTATTTAGTAAAGCGTTCGCAATGGCTTATCGGAGGTGATGGCGCTTCGTATGATATTGGTTACGGCGGATTGGATCATGTAATAGCATCAGGTGAAAATGTTAATATATTAGTTTTAGATACTGAAGTATATTCCAACACAGGAGGTCAGGCATCCAAAGCAACGCCGGTAGGTGCCATTGCCAAATTTGCCGCAGCCGGAAAACGTATCCGTAAAAAAGATTTAGGAATTATGGCTACTACATACGGATATGTGTATGTAGCTCAAATAGCTATGGGAGCCGATCATTCGCAAACCTTAAAAGCGATACGCGAAGCCGAAGCATACAACGGACCTTCTGTAGTCATTGCTTATGCTCCTTGTATCAATCACGGATTAAAAAGCGGTATGGGTAAGAGTCAGCAGGAAGAAGAAAATGCAGTAACTTGCGGATACTGGCATTTGTGGCGTTATAATCCCGACTTAGCTGCCGAAGGAAAAAATCCGTTTACGTTAGACAGCAAAGAGCCGCAATGGGAGAAATTTCAAGACTTCCTGAAAGGTGAAGTTCGTTTCTCTTCTGTTGTTCAGCAATTCCCAACAGAAGCAGCCGAGTTATTCAAAGCTGCTGAAAATAATGCTAAATGGAGATACAAGTCATACCAAAGACTTGCTGCTATGGATTATTCTGAAAAGTAATAATCAATTAATTTTAAATAGACCTCGGATTTTAGTACGAGGTCTATTTATATATTTGCCCGACATATCATGGGACGAATAATAGGCATAGACTATGGCACAAAACGAATAGGTATCGCTGTTACCGATCCTATGCAAATTATTGCATCGCCGCTTACTACGGTTGCCAATGTGTCGTTCGATAGTTTTATGGACGACTATACAAAAAAAGAGAGTGTTGAGGCTTTTGTAGTTGGGTATCCGAAGCAGTTGAATAACAGTCCCAGTAAAACGGTTCAGCATATTGAACCATTTATAAAAAGATTGAAAAAGCGATTTCCCGATATAGCGATTATGCTTGTTGATGAGCGGTTTACATCGGTTATTGCAATGAAAAGCATCATTGATGGCGGCGTTAAAAAAAGCGACCGTCAAGATAAATCTATTACCGACAAAGTGAGTGCGGCATTGATACTTCAATCGTATCTTGATTCGAAATTAGTTATAAAAAAAGTTTAGAAATGATTTATCCTATTGTAATATACGGACATACGGCTTTGCAAAAGGTGGCAGTAGATGTTGAAAAAGACCACAAAGATTTGCAGCGCCTGATAGACGATTTGTTCGAAACAATGTATAATGCCGAGGGAATTGGCTTGGCTGCTCCGCAAATAGGTAAAACAGAACGGGTCTTTGTTATTGATGGCGAGCCTGTTGCAGATGACGAGCCGGCAATGGCAAATTTCAAAAAAGTGTTTATCAATGCTCATATTATTGAAAAATCGGGCGAATTGGCTCCAATGAAAGAGGGTTGCCTCAGTATTCCGAATTTAAAAGAAGAGGTAAATCGCGAATCGCATATCAGAATAACATATTACGACCGAAATTGGGTGTTTCACAATGAGACATACGAGGGCTACGTGGCAAGAGTAATTCAGCACGAATACGACCATTTGGACGGAATAATGTACATCGACAGGGTTAGCCCTTTAAGAAAAAGGCTTATTAAAGGAAAACTTGCGGCAATAAGCAAAGGTAAATTCGATGTACATTATAAAACCATACTTCCGGGACAAAAGATAAAAAATTGATGGGGTATATTTATCACAGATGACTCTTCACAAAGAAATTCCATTTTTTCGCATTATTGTTCCTTTGTGTGCGGGAATAGTTACGGCTTTGTATGTTGATTTGAGCCGTTTTGCGTTTATAATCATTGCTGCAATTTTATTATGTATTTTGCTGACTACGTTGATATACAGACGAAAAAGCGAAAACGTTTTGTTTGGCATTGCATTGATACTTTCGTTAATGTTGTTCGGAAATATCCTGTTCTCTTTACAAAAAAACAGTATAACTGAATTGCAGAATGAAGAACAGATTTTTTTATGTACGCTCGAAGATTATCCCGAGAAACGAGCAGCAAGTTTCAGGGCAAAAGTATTGCTGCACACATCGCAGATAAACGACACCATATCTCACGTAAAAGGCTCTATGTTGCTGTATATAAGAATAGATGAAGAAGAAATGTCATTAAAGCCCGGCGATGTTTTAATGATAAAGTGTATTCCCGAAAGGATTACCAATCGCGGAAATCCTTATGAGTTTGATTACAAATTTTATATGGAAAACCGAGGAGTTAAATTCATTGCATTTTTAGCGGAAGACGATATTATCGGTCATGTTAGTTCGGGCAATATAAAATTGAAATACAGGGCATTGATTATTCGCGAAAAAATAATAGAAATGTATCGCAAACGTGGCATTGAGGGCAGAAACCTTGCTCTTGTGGCGGCAATGACCGTTGGCGAAAAAACGCTGCTTGAGCCCGACCAGCGAGAGAGTTTTATAAAAGCCGGAGTAATGCACATTATGGCAGTATCGGGGTTACACGCAATGGTGGTCAGTTTGTTCATTTTCAGACTGTTGTTTTTTCTGAAAGGCAGGCGATTAAATGTCTTGCGGGTTATTATTGCCATCGTCTTTCTGTGGATTTTTGCGTTTGTAACAGGACTTACCCCTTCGGTAATGCGGGCTGCGCTGATGTTCAGTTTCATACAAGTCGGAAGTTTGATGAAACGGCAGGTAAACTCCATGAACTCTGTTCTTGCATCGGCATTTGTGCTGATACTCATACGACCGGCGATTATTTTCGATACGGGATTTCTTCTGTCGTATTTTGCAGTATCCTTTATAATAATATTTTACAACGATTTGTACCGTTTATTCAACGCAAAGACGTGGTTTGGCGACCAAATTTGGCAATCGGCAGCGGTAACACTTTGCGCTCAAGCCGGAGTTTTGTCGCTTACAATAATGTTTTTCAACAGGTTTCCCGCATATTTTCTTATTGCTAATCTGATTATTTTGCCGTTGGCATCGCTCATTATTACAATCGGCTGCACTATTCCTGTGGTTTATCCTGTTGAGTTTCTGTCGAAATTTTTAGCCGTTGCATTAAATAAATTGACATCGTTTACCGAATTTCTGACGATAAAAACTGCATCAATTCCCGGCTCGTCAATAGAAGGTATCGGAATGACATTGCCCGAAGGCGTTTTACTGACGGTAATTGTCTCATTATTTATGTATTGGATTATCAAAAAGAGCAGCAGAGCGTTAAACATAATGCTTGTTTTTATATTGATGATGGCTGTGTATAACCTGTTTACTACCGTTCGTTTGAAAACGAGTAACGAATTGATTGTATATAACACTTATAACGAGACAGTTATAGGAATACGAACAGGCAAAGTGATTACTGTTTTTTCGTCCGACAGCACGTTAAACGCCGATGTTAATAAACATTGCTCTACTTTGGGGCTTCGTCCGCAATTGGCAAGACTGAGCGAAACGCCTGCATATATTGAAGTTAGCGGCAAAAAAATAGCGATAACAAATGAAATCAACGACCATATAATCGGACTCTCAAATCCCGATTTTGTTATTCTTACAGGACAACTACCTGTTGTAAGAAATACCGAAACTTTTAAACATTTCGAAGGGCAAATTATAGTATCTTCGGCGGCATACCAGCGTTTCAGGATATACGATAATGTTCTTCCGGCGCATCAAACGGTTCACTATGCAAGAACTTCGGGAGCATATCGGACAAGACTTTGACCGATGTTACCACTCCAAAACACCCAATCCTTGCCGAAGAACAGTTATCTCATCGGCGGTGCAGTCTACTATTGTCGATGGTTCATTTGAGCCGTAGCCTCCGTCAATTACTACATCTGCAAAATCGCGGTATTTCTCGTAAATCAGTTCAGGGTCAGTGGTATATTCAATAAGTTCATCGTTATCGTGAATGGAGGTTGTTATGAGCGGTCTTCCAAGTTCTCTGACTAATGCAAGTACAATACTATTATCGGGAATACGAATGCCTACCGTCTTTTTTTTGTTGCGAAACATGCTGGGTATTTGCTTGTTGGCAGGAACAATGAAAGTAAATGGTCCCGGCAAATTCTTTTTAAGCAGTTTAAAAACGTTGTTATCGCGAATAATTGTATATTCTGCTAATTGGCTCATACTATGAAATATAAGCGACATATCGGGATTATTGGGATTTATTCCCTTAAACCCGGCAATGTTTTCGATGGCTCGCGAGGCTGTAACATCGCACCCCATACCATACACAGTATCAGTAGGATAAACAACTATTCCTCCGTTTTCGAGAACTGCTGCTACCCTGCTAATGTGTTTCGGATTAGGATTTTCGTTGTAAATTTTTATAAACATATATATCAAAAAAAGGGTAAGCTCCTTATATCGCACCGCTACAACTGCCTACCCTTGCTGCCTTCCGACCCTGGGGGAGTTCAGCAGGAGCTGGTCGTATAAGACTTACCCGCGTGCAAAAGTACTATAAATTAGGCGACTTGCAAAATTATTTCAATTTTTTACAGTTTTAAAGATTAAATAACTATATTTGTGGTTAATTCGTTCATTAAAAATTTTTATTCGATAAAACTATGGAACACAAAGTAAACGTTTGGAAAGCAAATCTGAAAAGCGGTATCATTCTGGGAATGACCGGAGTAATATATTCGCTTTTGATATATTTTTGCGACCTCACCTTAAACCCGATACAGGGATACGCTTTTATGGTTATCCAAATTGCGCTGCTGTTTTACCTGCTGAAATCGTATCGAGACAATTATCTTTTTGGAAATATCACATACGGACAATCGGTTGGAGCAGGCGTAATAATTTTTATTTACTACGCCATTATTATGTCTGTTTTTATGTATATTCTTTACACTGTGATAGATACAGGGCTTATTGACAAACTGCTTGTCGTTGCCGAAGAAAAAATCATACAGCGCGGAATACCACAGTCGCAAGTTGATGCCGCGATGCAAATTCAACGGAAAATGCTTACACCCGGCTTCTTGGCTTTAACCGGCATATTCGGATATATGTTTCAGGGAACGATTATCTCTCTGATTGTAAGTATCTTCGTTAAAAAAGAAGGCAACACGCTTATTGCCGATAACGACTATCAACAAAACTAATTGCCAGATGGAACTTTCCGTAGTCATTCCCGCATATAATGAAGAGGAGTCAATCTGCGAAATTTCAACGTGGATTGCAAAAGTGTGTGCCGAAAACAACATAAGTTACGAAATAATTTTTATTGACGATGGAAGTTCCGATTCTACGTGGAAGCAAATAACCTCAGTAGCAGCCGATAACGCCAATGTAAAAGGATTTCGTTTCAGAAGAAATTATGGAAAAGCCGCTGCCCTTCATACCGGTTTCAACGCCGCAGAAGGCGATGTGGTAATAACTATGGACGCTGATTTACAGGACAGTCCAGACGAAATACCCGAACTGTTGCAAATGATAAACGAACGCGGTTACGACATTGTTTCGGGCTGGAAGAAAAAACGTTACGACCCTTTTATAAAACGCTTTACAAGCAAATTTTATAACCTGTCGGCACGGTGGGCTTCGGGAATAAAATTGCACGACTTTAACTGTGGATTAAAGGCTTACCGTAGCGATGTAATAAAAAGTATAGAAGTGTATGGCGAAATGCACCGATATATCCCCATGCTTGCAAAAGAAGCCGGTTTCAAAAAAATTGGCGAAAAGCCCGTGCAACATCAATCGCGAAAATACGGCGTTACAAAATACGGCATCGACAGGTTTGCCAAAGGTTATTTAGACCTGCTAACAATCAGTTTTATAACGCGTTTTGGCAAAAGTCCGATGCACCTGTTTGGTTTTATCGGTACGCTTATGTTCATTGCCGGTTTTTTCATGGCAGGATACCTCGGTGTAAGCAAACTGCTATTCACATATAAAGGATTGAGAGCTCCGCTTTTAACAAGTAATCCATATTTCTATATTGCGCTCACAGTGATGATTATAGGTTCTCTGTTTTTCCTTACAGGATTTTTAGGCGAACTTATAAGTAGAAATTCGTCGGAAAGAAATAATTACCTGATTAGAGATAAAATAAACGACTGATATTCCAACAGGGCTACTTGCCACTGTTACGCCAAACCGCTTGTTGTAAGCTATTATCCAATTCACTAAGATTAATAATTTTTTCTATCAGCCCTTTTCTTGCATAAAAAGCTCGGCTTATCGATCCGTGTCCAGAGCCTTTCGTTCTTGCTTGTATCCATTTTCCGTCTCTGCCGGTTAATGCTTTAAATCCTTGCGTTGCACATTTATTCCGTATGAATTCATAATCCATTTCAATTTCTTTGATTATTTCTTCATCTTCCAAAAAATCAAACGATTGAATTTTCAAAAGTTCCGATTTCGGATCATGTTTTCCATTCCAACTCACTGCACAAAATACTATGGATTTTAATTTTTCCCAGCAATGACTCTGAAAAAATGGCGTTTCTATCAAATTCGCAGGATTTATCATTGTAATTGCCATTGTTTCTTTTGGTCTCCAAATACCTTTTACTTGATAAAATGCTGTAGATTTCAATTCAAAGCCTAATCCGTTGGGTGCTTGCTTATTGTCATTTGTTAATCCTGCAAGTTGTTCAAGTGTTAAACCTTTCCAACCTTTATTTTGTTTTCCATTTTTAAATGTGGTAACTCCTAACTCATTAGCAAGTTTTGCTAAATCTTGTCCAATATATTTCTCTAAATTCTGAATTGCTATTATTCTGGTTATCATTGCACAAACAAATTTGGTTGATTAGAAATTGCTTTATATCGTTTAATTGTTAATTCAATGTATTCTTTGTTTAAATCGCAACCAATATATTTTCTGTTCCCAATCATTTTGCAGGCTATCCCCGTTGTTCCACCTCCATTAAATGGATCAAAAACTATATCATTAGGTTTCGTTGAAGCCAAAACAATACGTTTTAAAAGCGCTAAGGGCTTTTGTGTCGGATGTTTACCAAATAACTTTTCATTTGGAGATGGAGTAGGGATACTCCAAACCGAACGCATTTGCAAGTCTTCTTTCTTTATATTATCTTCCGGAAATTTACCTTTTTTCATTGTTTCGTAATCGAAGTAGTGTTTTGAGTTTTTATCTTTTCGCGCCCACAAAACAGTTTCATGTGATGCTGTGAAAAATCGGCATGACAAATTGGGTGAAGCATTAGGTTTAAACCAAGTAATATCGTTTAGTAAGTGATAATTTAGTTTTTGCAGTATGAAACCGCATTGATAAATGCTATGATAGGTTCCACTAACCCAAATTGTTCCTTCAGGTTTTAATACTCGCTTACATTCTTTTAACCATGTTTCGTGAAACTTCAAATCATCATCAAATCCTTTCGACTTATCCCACTTTCCTTTATTAACACTTACCATTCGTCCGTTATGACACGTAAATCCATCATTAGAAAGCATATACGGAGGATCCGCAAAAATCATATCTACGTAATTGTCAGGAAAACGGCTCATCACTTCCAAACTATCGTCGTTATAAAGCGCAAAATCTTCTGTTTTGTAAACAGGATTTATACTTCTCTGAACGCCATTTCTCCGAATATAACCAACTAAGTCTTCGAGTACTAAATCAGGGGTTGTTTCAAATTCGTAGTGATACATATTTTTAGTTTTTTTAGTCTGTAAAAGTAACGATTTTCTGTCAACTAAATTACTTTGAGGACGAACTTTCCTCCCTTGCATGAAACGCCTAAAATAATAATTTTTAAATTCATTTATACACGTCCTGCCTAATTTGTAACCTGTAACTATTTATTGCATTCATCATAAACATCAATTAGCGAAGCAGTCATTGCGCTCCATAAATATTTCTTTTTTTCTTCTTTTACGTTATCTGAAAACTCCTGTTTCCTGTTATTGACAAAAAAATCGGAAATAGCCATATAAATTGCATTAGGGTCGGGTTCAACAACATAACCGCATTTACCATTGGGCACAATCTCGCTGAGACCACCTACATTGGTTACTATCATTGGTTTGTCGAAATGATACGCAATTTGCGTAACCCCGCTCTGCGTAGCACTGCGATACGGCTGTGCAACAATATCGGCAGCACTGAAAAATGTCGATACTTCGTTGTCGTTTATAAATCTGTCAAAAAATAAAACCTCATTTTCTAATCCATAATTCGCTACCTTGTTTTTATAAAAATCGGCATCTTCGTAAAATTCTCCTGCAACTATAAGTTTTATATTCCTGTTTCTCAATCCTGTATCTGCAAATGCGTCTATTAATAAATCGAGACCTTTGTATTTTCTGATAAAGCCGAAAAAGAGTATGTATGAAAAAGAGCCGTCAAGTTTCAACAAATTCAGGGCTTTATCTCGCTCAATTGCTTGTCCGTAATTATCATAAACAGGGTGAGGGTTCAGTTTAGCCGGTATGTTTTTTCTGAAAGTAAAAATATCCTTCAACACCGATGCCGACATTGCCATTGCGCCATCAATAGCGTTGATGAAATATTTGGTAAACATCTTATCGCCAAGATGTTTTTCGTGAGGGATAACATTGTGAAAAATAGAAATAATCTTTGTATGCCTGTTTCTGCGCACCATTCGCGCAATTGTACCGAAACAGGGAGCCATGAAAGGAAGCCAGTATGCAAAAATCAGAATATCAGGCTTTTGTTTCATAATATTACGAGCAACAGCAATCCAGTTAAAAGGATTAACCGAATTTACTTTTCGTACAATCGTCAAATCTTTTGGCGGAACTTCGTCTGCATACTGAGTTTTCCCCGGAAAAAGAAAATCGGGATATTGAAGCGAAAATGTAACTATTGTTACATCGTGCCCTTCGGATATAAACTCGCGCGCAAGTCGTTCATTATATGCAGCAATTCCACCTCTGTAAGGATATGCCGCTCCTACAATTGTTATCTTCATTTTTTACAAAATATCGGTGTAAAAATAATGATTGTAAATAAAATGTGCACTAATAATTTTCTTTTACTGTTTTGGTAACTTTAAAATTTTTTCATAACTTCGTTTCATTAAATTGGTGTAATTTGTATTATATCGTAAATACTTGAATATTATTTTATTGACCATCATAAAGATATGAAAAAACTACTTTTACTCACCCTAATTGCAACGGTAACAATCGTTACATCGTGCATGAAAGACATCAATAAACGATCTGATGTTCACGAAGAACTGCCTCCTCCTCCTCAACCTGTGGATATTTTTGATGATAAAGATGACATTATTGTTATTTCCAAAACTTCATTTACAGACCATTTGGGCAAATCATATCTCATGTTGTCGGGTCTTAAAAATGACAGATACTGGATAGGAATTGCAGACACCATTGATAAAACACCCGGCAAAGAAAAATACAGCAAATACTATGAATGGGTGGGCAGTAATACTGTTAAAAAAGAGAAATCTGTTGACCTCGGCTATCAGGGAATTGAAGAATACACATTAAATTTAGATTACTACGCCTCCATTCGGACATTTGGAATTGGTCTGAGCGAGGATCATTACATATTCGCCATTAACCAAATTTATACCTTGCCGCCGCGTGGAGATAAATGGGTGGGCGAAGCAAGGTTATTAATTGTAAAAGGAAACTTTGTTACGACCGGAGAATTGTTATCAAATTGTGTTAATAGTGTGTTTCCGTGGCATGAAAATACGATCTTGGTGAGGCATTATGCTTCAGATGCCAGTTATGATGCCATCTATGATGCCGATGGTAATTTTATACAACAGATTATATTGTAGGGCAATATTTGGTGATAATATAGAGTTAAAACAATAATTATTATGAAACATGTTTCAAAAATTTACGGAAGTTTATTAGCCATTGTGATGGCTTGGTTAGGATTTGCGTGCAATAAGAATAGTAGCAGCGACATTGACATTCGAGACATTCGTTTGGAATACGGAACTCCTTGGGTAATGTTCAAAGTCAAAGGTGCTGTAATTTCTCAGGAGAACGATGTTCCTATTGAAGGAATACGTGCTGTATTGAAAATAAAGTATGATGCGGAAGGACAATTCGTTCAAGGAATGGATACCGTTTACACAGATGACAAGGGCGCTTTTAATCTGAAAGGTAGAGGGGGTAATAAGTTGTACATAGAGTTTACCGATGTTGACGGCGAGAAAAACGGCTTATTTACCGACAAAGAGATTGAAGTGGATTACTCAGGAGAAACAGTTACAGCAACAGACGACTACGGGCATTGGTGTATAGGTGAAGCCGAAAAAGATTTGGGAACTGTAAAAATGGAACCAAAAGAGTGAATGTAATGCACTTTGCAGTACAATTTTGCACACATTTTGATAATTTAAAAAATAATATACAGAATTTTATTGCTTAATTTCGGCAATAAGGTCGTCTTTTATTACGTTTGAATTTGGCTTAACCGAAATCTTTATTATTGTGCCGTTAACGGGCGAAAGAATTTCGTTTTGCATCTTCATAGCTTCCAAAATAACAATCGGTTCGCCTCTTTGTATGTATGCTCCTTCTTTGGCAAGCACATCAACTATTTTACCCGGCATTGGCGCTTTTACAAATTCTGCCGGCGATTTTTCTTTACCCGATTGCAACACTTTCATTCTTTGAAGCGAAAATGGAGTTTCAACAGTGAATGTATAGCCTATATCGTTAAAAAGTATCTCGTATCTGTTTTGGCGCGACTTTACAATTTCTACCGGATATTTTCTGTTTTTCCAAAGAATATATGTTCCAAATTTCTCATCGGCTTTTAGTTGCACTTCGTAATCGCGTTTGCCTATCCTTATATGTTGTTTTAACGGCAGCGTAAAATTAAATTGCCTGCTTTCCGATGATAGAGCGTGTAATTTTTTTATTTGAGTTTTATTGTTTTCCATCGAATAAGAGGTTAAAATTGATTAATTCGTTTATTCAAAAGCCACGGGTTCATTGCTTTACCGTTCATAATGTCGATATTGTTATTCTCTTCACTAAAGTTCTCATCTATAAACAATTTCACGGCAAGCCATGCAGCAAGCATCTCTTCATATTCAGAGTTGTGATAATATTTTTCAATATCTTTTTCTATGAATGCGGTTGTGAAATTGCCGTTAATAAATTTTGGGTGCCTGATCAGCATTCTGAAAAACGGCAGTGTTGTTTTAACGCCTTTAATCCACACTTTGTCGAGAGCCATTTTGGTATTTTTCAAAGCATCTTTGCGGTCTTTGCCTTTTACAATGAGTTTTGCAATCATCGAGTCGTAACTCGACACAATTGTAGAGCCTTGTTGCACACCCGTATCAATTCTTGTGTATTGACACACAGGCATTATCATTCGTTCAATTTTGCCCGGGTCGGGAGCAAACCCTGCCTGAACATCTTCGGCATTTATGCGGCATTCTATTGCCCAGCCCGATAATTTTACATCTTTTTGCTTAATTTTCAACTCCTCGCCATTTGCAACACGAATTTGCTGCTCAATCAAATCTATGCCTGTAATTATTTCGGTAACAGGGTGTTCTACCTGAATTCTGGTATTCATTTCCATAAAATAGAAATTTTTATCGGAATCGAGAAGAAATTCAACAGTGCCGGCTGAATAGTAATTAACGGCTTTTGCAATTTGAATAGCCGTTTCGCCCATTTTTGCCCTCAAATCATCATCAAGCGCAGCAGAGGGAGCCTCTTCCAGCAACTTCTGGTGCTTTCGCTGAATTGAACATTCTCTTTCGCCCAAATGTATAACATTCCCTTTTTTATCACCAAATATTTGAAATTCAATATGTTTAGGGTTCTCAATATATTTTTCAATAAATACCGATGGGTCGTTAAATGCTTTCTCGGCTTCTTTGCTGGCAATCGAAAACATTTTTTCCATTTCGTCTTTTTTGCGAACTATTCTCATTCCGCGTCCGCCTCCACCCGAAGCGGCTTTAATTATAACCGGATACCCTATTTTATTGGCAACCGCAACAGCCTCTTCATCGTTGGAAATGTTTCCTTTACTGCCTGTTGCCATTGGAATTCCGTTTTGCAGTGCAATATTTCGGGCAATGGTTTTGTTGCCCATTTTATAAATTGCATCGGGCGATGGTCCTATGAAAATGATGTTGTTATCAATACATTTTTGAGCAAAATAGGCATTTTCGGCAAGAAATCCGTAACCCGGGTGCACTGCATCGGCTTGTGTTTTCAGCGCTATCGAAATCAGTTTTTCAATGTCGAGGAAAATTGGAATTTCCGATGTATCTTCGGTGTTGTCGTATATTACATCGGCTTGCGAAAGATATAGCGCACTTGGCTCGATAACAGTTTGTATTGCAACAGTTTCGATGTTCATAGTGCGGGCTGTCTTCATTATCCTGACAGCAATTTCGCCTCTGTTTGCAATTAAAATCCTTTTAATTTTCATATAATTGTTTTTTGGAGGATTACAGCGGCATATTACCATGTTTCCGCGCAGGTACTTTAACCCATTTATTACTAAGGGCTTCGAGCGAAGAAATAATTTTTTGTCTTGTTGCAGCGGGGTCAATAACTTCATCTATGTACCCGCTTTCGTCGGCTATAAACGGATTGGCAACTTTGTCGCGGTATTTTTTAACGAGTTCTTTTTTCAATTCGTCAGGATTTTTTGCTTCGGCAAGTTCTTTTTTGTAAAGAATTGCCACTGCGCCATCGGGTCCCATCACTGCAATTTCAGCCGAGGGCCACGCAAAATTGAAATCGCCGCCCAAAAACTTGCTGTTCATTACAATAAATGCTCCGCCGTAGGCTTTGCGCACAATGACCGTGATTTTTGGCACAGTTGCCTCGCTGTAAGCAAAAAGCAATTTTGCGCCGTGCCTTATTATTCCTGCGTGCTCTTGGTCTGCACCCGGCAAAAAGCCCGGAACATCTTCGAAAGTGATAATTGGAATGTTGAAGGCATCGCAGAAGCGGATAAAACGTGCGCCTTTAACCGATGAATCGATGTCGAGAACTCCGGCAAGCACTTTCGGCTGATTTGCCACTATGCCCACCGAGCGACCTTTTATTCGCGCAAAGCCTGTAACGATGCTGGCTCCAAACAGTTCCGATGTTTCAAAAAAACTGTTACGGTCAACTGTCTGAATAATAATATCTTTCATATCGTACGCCTTGTTTGGATCGTCGGGCGCAATGTCTCGCAGTTTTTCATTGAAATCGGGAACAGAGCCGTCTTCGCTTATTGACGGCGGATTTTCTACGTTATTCGAAGGCAGATATGTGAGAAATTTTTTCAACGCAAGTATTGTATTTTCTTCATCGTCATATATCATGTGGGCTACTCCGCTTTTTCGGGCATGAATTTCGGCTCCGCCAAGTGCATCGGCTGTAACATCTTCATTAAGAACTTCTTTTACAACTGCCGGTCCGGTAACAAACATATAACTTGTGTGATTTACCATAAACACAAAATCGTTCAGCGCCGGCGAATATACTGCTCCTCCTGCGCAGGGTCCCATTATGAGCGATATTTGCGGAATAATTCCTGACGACTGTATAATGTTGTGAAAAATAGAGGCATATCCGCTCAGGCTTGCCACGCCTTCCTGTATGCGGGCTCCTCCCGAGTCGAGTATTCCGATTATTGGCGCACCCATTTTGAGAGCCATCTCTTGCACTTTGGTTATTTTTCGTGAATGAACCAAGCCCAGCGAGCCGCCCATTATGGTAAAATCTTGAGCGTAGGCAAAAACGTGTCTGCCGTTAATTTTACCGTGCCCGACAATTACGCCATCGCCATATTTTCGGTCTATTTTGCCAAATTCTACGGGAGTGTCGGCAGGAGTTACAAATGCGTCAATCTCTTCAAAACTTCCTTTATCGAAAAGAAGACTTATTCTTTCCCATGCGGTAAGTTTGCCTTTAGAATGCTGTTTTTGAGCCTGTACGGGGCTATATTGTTTTTTGAGAGCCGTCTGTCTTTCTACAAAAGCTTTATAACTTTTTCCAGATAAATCCATTTGTTTTAATTTTGCAGGGGCGAAAATAGCTATTCTTGTTGAACTTCCAAATCAATTTTCGACCATTTCTTAAATTAACCTAATAAATATAAGATTTATAGATATTTATAGAGAAGAAAAATTCGACTACTATATAAATCCTTAATGCCCTAATGCGCAACTATATATTGTGGGACTATCTTATTCTATTGATATTATTGGCATACGGCTAATTTAGCATGAACATTATCAACTAAATTACTGTTTTTTGATGTAACAAAATTTTATTCATCATGTTATTATTGTAAAGAATATTATAATTTTATCCGTCAATTATTTCAGATATAATTTAAATTAACAAAAGCATAGAAAATGAAAACAATCCGTTCAAGAAGAGATTTTCTCAAGCTGTCGGCGGCAAGCGCTGTCGGAGCATTTATCATTACTCAAACCTCGTGCAAGTCGGGTAGAAAACCTGTGGCTGCAACAGTTGAGGTTGATCCTAAATCGTTTAACATTGGTCTTCAACTTTACACCGTTCGCGACGCTATGAACACCGATGTATCGGGCTCGCTAAAAAAAGTTTCGGATGCCGGCTACAAATATGTTGAGCTTGCAGGGTATGCCGACGGCAAGTTTTATAATATGGATCCCGGCGATTTTAAAAAACTTGTAAACGACCTTGGCATGGAAATTTTAAGCAGTCATACCCAAGTGGAAGCACAAGGTATAACCCTTGACAACGCTAAAAAAATGGCAGAGGATCATGCCCTGCTTGGAGTTAAATATTGCGTACAGCCGTGGGTTGTTCCCGAAGCTCGCAATACAATCGCAAGCTATCAGAAAATGGTTGCCGATTGGAATAAAGTTGGAGAAATAATGAAAGATCATGGAATAATGTTTGGTTACCATAACCATAACTTTGAGTTTGACAATGTTGAAGGTAAAATTCCATACTTCGATGTTTTTATGACAGAACTCGATAAAAACCTTGTTACAATGGAACTCGACATCTTTTGGACGAAAAAAGCAGGACAAAACCCTATTGAGATTATAAAGCGTTATCCGGGATGGTTTGAACTCTTCCATTTGAAAGACATGTACACAAATGAAGCCCCATTCTTTACTACCGATGGAGTTAGAGACTTTGCTCCTGTAGGAGAAGGAGTCATTGACTTCAAAGAGATACTTGAGGTTAAAGATATAGCCAGCATGAAATATATGATTGTTGAACAGGATCTGTCGAGAGACCGCGATCCGTTTGGCGATATTAATAAGAGTGTTAAAAACCTTACTGCAAAAATACTTGTTTAATGTATAGAGTGAATTAACAAATGGCGTAAGATAAACTGCGCCATTTTTCCTATTAAAGCATCTTTAAAGATTTTAAAAGTAAATTATTATCGTATGAAATCAATTTTTAATTATTTAGTCATACTATTGTTCATAAGTATGATTGGTTGCGAATCATCTCAATCATATTTTTTTGTTCATATAACAGATACGCAATTAGGTATGATGGAAAACAATGCAGGTTTTTCGCAGGAGACAAAAATTGTTACCAATACTATTTCGGCGATTAATCGGTTGAATCCTGCATTTGTTGTTATTACAGGCGATTTGATTAATAAAGAAGGAGATAAGGAGCAAGGTGAAGAATTGAAACGCTTGCTTGCTCAAGTCAACAAGTCTATTCCTGTTTATTATGTGCCCGGAAATCACGATGTTGGTCAAACAGTATCGGATGAGTTATTGACTCTCTACCGGTCGAGTTTTGGAGACGATCGTTTTTCTGTTTTATACAAAAATACCAGATTAATAGGCATAAACTCGCAACTGATTTGGGCAAAGCGCGATACACTTGAAAATGAACAGTACCAATGGCTTGAAAACGAACTAAAAAAATCGAAAAGAAATAATTATCGTTTTGTTTTCGCTCATCATCCTTTATTTCTTCAAAGCATTGACGAAGAAAATGCGTACCAAAACATGCCTGTTGATCGTAGAGGCAAATATGCTGACCTGTTTGACAAGTACAACGTACAATACATGTTTGTAGGGCATCTACATAGGAATCATATAGTGCATACGGGAAATTTTACAACAATTGCTACTAATGCTGTTTGCGTTAGTCACTCGTCTGAACCTCCGGGTCTTAGAATTGTAAAGGTATATCCTGACAAGGTAGTTCATGATTATTATTCGCTGGAAACTTTACCTGCAAAAGTTGATTTGTAGATGAATGTTTTGAACGTTAATAAAAAATCAACGTTATATATTTAAATTTCTATCCACTTATTGCCGGCTTTATTTGATTCAACTACTGCATGGATAAATTTCATACCTCTTACCCCGTCGTGCACAGTAGGAAATTCACCCGGTGTATATTTTTCGCCTCTTATTGATTTGGCGGCGCCTTTATAAATATTGGCAAGCGCTTCATATATTCCTTCGGGATGACCGCATGGCATTGTATGGCTTGCTTCCGCAAACTTGCTGTTGTAACTATTGGCTGGTTTATAGATTTTAGTAGGCTCGGTATCGCTAAGCAGGTAAAGGTAATTAGGGTTTTCCTGACTCCATTTGAGACTTGCTTTAGAACCGTAAATGGCAATTGAAAGGTTGTTTTCTTCGCCTCCGCAAACCTGACTGGCTCTTATAACGCCTTTAAGTTTTTTCGAGAATCTTATCAACACTGTTCCGTCCAAGTCAAGTTTAATGCCGTCTTTCACAGAGTTAAGGTCTCCCAATGCTTCTTTTACTTCAAACCCTGTTGTGTATTCTATGAGATTGAATGCGTGAACGCCTATATCGCCCATGCAGCAACTTGCTCCGGAATGTTTTGGATTGAGCCTCCATACGCCGGTAATCCTGCTGTCTGTACCGTGAATAATTGAATTAATCCATCCCTGATAATACTGAGCATCTATCCTTTGGATCGTTCCAAGTGCTCCGCTTGCAACGATATCGCGCATTTGTCGAACCATCGGATATCCTGTGTAAGTATGAGCTAAAGCAAACGTAAGTTTTGTTTTGGCGACAAGATTTTCAAGTTCAACAGCCTCTTTTACTGTCATTGTCATTGGTTTTTCGCAAATAACATGAAAGCCGGCTGAAAGGAGAGCTTTGGCTTGATAGAAATGAAGCGCATTAGGCGTGACGATTACAACTACTTGCATTCGTCTGTCGGCAGACATTCTGTTTTCACCTTCAATAAGTGCATCGACATTTTTATAACAGCGTTCCATAGCGATGCCTTCGCTTTTTGCAAATTCTTTGCTTTTTTCAAAATCAACGTCAAAGACTCCTCCAACAAGTTCATAGTCATTACATATTCTTGATGCGCGGCGATGAGCGTCGCCAATAAAGGCTCCTATACCTCCGCCGATCATTCCCATTTTTATCTTTTGCATATAGTTGGTTTTATATGGTTTTCAGTTATTAGTTACAAGTTTTTTAGATTGTAATATATTAGTAAACTAACGATTAAATCAGTTTTAATTGTAAATGTTATTTAGACTTTATATAATATTGATTAAATGAAGAGAATTTTATCAGCCCATTATTTTTGGAAAGCGGCGTCAAACGCAATATTCGAAGCCGGAAAATCTACTTTTCTTACAAATTCGCACGCTTCTTTTGCCCCAAATTCTCGATCCATTCCGCTGTCTTCCCATTCAACCGAAAGCGGTCCTTGATAGTTAATACGGTTGAGAGCTCTTATTATTTCTTCAAAATTAATATTGCCATGTCCAAGGCTTCTGAAATCCCAGAAACGTCCTTTTGTTCCAAATTCGGTATGTCCGCCGAATACTCCGGCTTCGGTTGGAACATCAGACCATCCGACATCTTTCATGTGAACGTGATAGATTCTGTCTGAAAATTCATATATAAATTTAACATAGTCAACGCCCTGATAGCCAAAATGTGAAGGATCGAAATTAAAACCAAAATTAGGATGGTTATCTATAGCTTTTAATGTGCGGTGTGCCGACGCTATATCGAAAGCAATCTCGGTAGGATGAGCCTCGAGTGCAAAGTTTATTCCGAGTTCGTGGTATTTGTCAAGAATAGGAGTCCACCTTGAAGCAAAATTTGCATATCCTTTATCAATCATTGAAGGAGGAACGGCGGGGAAAGAGTAAATTAGATGCCAAATTGGGCTGCCTGTGAAACCGGTAACAACGTTTACGCCCATTTTTCTTGCAACTTCGGCGGTGCGCACCATTTCCTGAGCAGCACGTTGCCTAACACCTTCGGGATTGCCGTCGCCCCATACATAGTCGGGCAGAATACTCTTATGCCTTTCGTCGATATTATCGCAAACGGCTTGACCAACAAGATGGTTTGAAATTGCATATACTTTAAGTCCGTATTTATCCAGAATATCTTTTTTTCTTTTACAATAGGCATCGTCAGCTTTGCTTATTTCAATATGATCTCCCCAACAAGCTATTTCAATACCGTCGTAGCCAAATGATTTAACTTTTTGGCATAATGTTTCAAATGGCAAATCTGCCCATTGTCCTGTGAAAAGTGTAACCGGTCTGCTCATAACGTTATGTTTAAATTGTTTACAAGTTTATTAAATCATTACGATAAATAATCGAAATGTGTAACAATTTTATGAAATATTCTGCATAAATACAACATATCATTTATTAGTTTTTCAACTTAACAAATAATTTATTCAACTTTTGTCATGCATAATTATTTGATAGTTTTGCAGACGGAATAAAAAAAAGAAAAAATGAAATCACTCGAAAATATTTTACTCGACCGCTGTAGCATCAGAAAATATTCTGCCGAAGATGTTGATGATGCAACACTAAACGAAATTTTAGAAATGGGATGTCGCGCCTCGACAACCGGCAATATGCAGGTTTACAGCATAATTGTTACAAGAGACGGCGAAATGAAAAAGAAACTTGCACCTTTTCATTTTAATCAGAAGATGATTGTTGAAGCTCCGGTTG
>Ga0082212_10003596_pt1 | contig 21902 bp, 18 predicted proteins | sample TergutNt197P3_FD_71548 | JGI IMG/M metagenome (GOLD analysis project Ga0082212, IMG submission 71548) | Neocapritermes taracua P3 segment gut microbial communities from Petit-Saut dam, French Guiana - Nt197 P3 | ecosystem: Host-associated > Arthropoda: Insects > Digestive system > Gut ...
ACCCGCGAAACCATGCGGCTTACCGGTGGTAAACAGCGGCCGTATCAGAATGGCAGTATTGTAAGCGATTTGTACTATTCCCTTGGCGGTAACGCCGCTGTCGTCAGGGCGGCGGCACCAGGCGCGCCCGCAGAAATCCCCGTTCCCTCCCCTGCCATGCTGTTGATTCCGGCGGGAACTTTTACCATGGGCAGTCCCTCTCTGGAATTGGGCCGGGATAATTTTATGGAAACCGCCCATCCGGTAGAGTTGAGCAGTTTTTACATCGCTCCCAAAGAATTAAGCCTCGGCGAATTCCGCCGTTTTGCCGAAGAGACTGGCCATGTAACTACAGCCGAATCGGGCGGCGGCGCCTTTTCCTATAACGAGACAAGGGGCGAGTGGGAATTCCGCGCCGGCATTAACTGGAAAAACCCGGGGTTCAGACAGACCGACGACCATCCGGTAGTCGCGGTAAGCTGGTTCGACGCCGTTCACTACTGCAACTGGCTGTCGGCAAAAGAAGGACTTACGCCGGCCTATATTGTTGCCGGCAGAAGCGTAAAGTGGAACAAGAGCGCGAACGGCTACCGTTTACCTACCGAAGCGGAATGGGAGTATGCCTGCCGCGCCGGAACAACAACGCCCTTTTCGGCCGGGTCGCGTTTATCCACGAGCGAGGCAAATTATGACGGCAACTTTCCCTACAACTACGGCAACAGGGGCTTGTTCCGCAAGGCTACCATGCCGGCAGGATCGTTCCCGCCCAATGCCTGGGGAATCTACGACATGCACGGCAATGTCTGGGAATGGTGCTGGGATTTTTACGGCAGGCCGCATACGGGGCCTTCGGTAAATCCTTCAGGGCCTGATGCAGGCGAACACCGCGTTAACCGGGGCGGCGGCTGGGCATCTGCGGCCAGCAGCCTGCGTTCGGCATTCCGCAGCAGCGACTTCCCCGAAACCGCGGGCAGCAGCCTCGGTTTCCGCCTTGCCAGGAATCATATCAGCCAGTACTAAGAATCAACGAATTACGCGAATACAAACGAATAATCATCCCGGTCTGCGGCACAGGGGTATGATAACGCTCTAAATGTTGCAGATGATGTTTCCGAGGCAGGAGAAAGAAGGCGGGGAATTACATTAGCATTCGCGTTCATTAGCGTCATTCGTTGATCTGTTTATCGTACATTCGCGTTACTCGTGCTCTATCTCAACGATGAGGGCGGCTACGGCGCGGGGGTTGTCCGGCTGGGCGGTAAAAGCCGCTTCGTGTTCGTTATACGAAAGCGTAGACAGCAGGTTGCTGCCTACAGCCGAAGCCAGTCGTTCGCCAATGGTGCCTTTAGTCGACAGAAGGCGGCGCATAATGTCCTGTATGTCCAGAGCCTGTTTCGCGTAAAGCGTTATCAAATATTCCGTACCGGCCTGCGCGTCCAGGACAACGCTCTTGTCCTCGTCGGGCAGGATTACCGTACTGTCACGGTAATTAAGAAGCGGCGAGACCCCGGCCTGGGGAAACATGAGTACCGGGGAATAAAAATTATTGTCCCGATCGGAACGGGAAACGGCAAAGGCATATACATAGGCGCTTTCCCTCGATCCGATAATGAAGCGCAGCTGGGCGCCTTCGGAAAAAGCCGCAGTTGATTTGTAGATTCCGCCGCCGGATAAAACAAGGGCGACCGGTTTCGGCAGGGCGTTCTCGAACACCTCCAGGCGCGTAAAGCCTTCGAACTTTATCGTATCGCTGTAGATGGCGAGGTTTTCAATCATCTCATAACTTTCAATGACGAACTCCACAAAAACCTGGTAGGGAACCCAGATAAAACCGCCGTTACCCCATTTTCTGCCCCAACTGTTGATAATCTCGAAAGCGCCTCTGTCGTCGTCATAGCCAACCACGCACATGGCATGTCCGCCGTAAAAATTGCCGGGGCTTTCGTTGGGCTTCCAGATGTCCTTTGCCTGCAAAAAGGAATTGGGTGTATTCATCCCGATAATGACCGGCTTTCCCTCGGCAATGCTCTTCTTGACGATTCGGGTAACAAGGGCCGGCTTTTGCCGGTCTTCCCGGGAAAAAAGCGTGACATAACCGGCGATGGGATACCTTCTGCTGTCCCTGTAATGCGCGAGATCGACTCGGGGAAATGCCACCGAACGTTCAATCTCCAGCATTCTGACCGCGCCGGTATCTTTCATCAGATCAAGCGCCCAGTGAATTTGCGCTCCGCGCTGACATTCCGGATCATCGGGGCTGATATTCCGGTAAACATAAACCGGCGAAAAAACATTCTGCGTTGTTTCAGTCTGGCTGGTCCTGTTAAGCGCAACAGACTCGGAAATTGTCCTTGCCGCGTATGCCGATGCCCATGCCACACAGGTGCCGTATACGGTCTGATCCCCCGGCAGGGGCGCGTACTGTTTCAGGGAGAACGAGCGGGGCAGCCCTTCATAGGCGCGGGTGGCCAGCGCCGCTTTCCGGGGAAGCCTGCCGTAGGCCTCTTCGTCAAAAATGGCCCCCCGGGGGAAAGATTGTTCCGTTTGTCCCAAAACAGCGGTAAGGCAGAAAAAAATTAAAAACAGGAATAACGCGCATCGAAAGAATTGTTTCACCGGCATATTCCCAGCATATCCTGTCATTTAATACTTTCGCAAGAGGTCCATCGGTTTAAGTTTTCCGGCGCGGCGTGCGGGGAGCCACGATGCGGCGACCGAACAGAGAATAGTAAAACAGCCGATAAGAAAAACAGCAGGCCAGTCAATGATTATCGGGATGGTCTCCAGGTAAAATCCGGGATCGAGTATGGTAACCTCGGAACCGCCGCCCAGACCGGAAAAAAAACTGAGAATTTTTTCCAGCGAGCGGATTAATTGATTGATAAAATTACCCAGAAGCAGCCCAAGGGAAATGCCGCAGATTGCGCCGCATAATCCGGTAAGAAAACTCCCCCACAGAAAAACGCCGGTTATACCCTTTACGCTTGCGCCGGTCACTTTCAGAACGGCAATGTCCCGCTGGCGCTCGATCACCAGCATTGAGGTCGCCGAGGAAACATTGACCGCCGCAACAATCACTATCAGCGCCATGATAAACAGCAGCATTTGGCGGGTGGATTCATAGGAACTGTACTGGGAGCGCATCAGGTCTTTCCATGTGTATACGCTGTAGCCGGCGCCCAGCTGCGAATACAGCGTCCAGGACACCGCATCGAGTTTTTTATAGGGATCGTCGATTTTAACAATGAGGCTTAAGGATGAATCCGGCGAAAGAATGCGCTGTCCGCCGTCGACGGTAATTATGCACCAGAGGGCGTCCAGTTCGTGATAACCCGAGGAAACAATGCCCGAAACGGTAAAAGCCGTTACACGGGGAATATTGATTCCGTCGGGACCCGTGCGGGTGGTCATCAGCCGTACCGTGTCGCCGACTTCCGCGCCGATGGATTCTGCAAGACTCTCGCCGAGCAGCATTTCCCGATCGGTTTGAAGCCGCGCCGCCCCCGCCGCAAGTTTTAGGTACTTTACGCTGCCGGAATCCTCCCAAAACGAAGGTTCCATGGCGCGGATACTTGCGCCGGTTCTTCCCTTTTTCCCGACCAGCACCCCCATGCCCCGCTGCTCCATCCACACGCCCCTGACATCTTCCATTCTCCGCACTCTTTCGGCAATTGCGTCTAACCCGTCCGAATCAATAAAACTGAATATTTGAAAATGCCCGGTTCCCAATTCCAGATAACGGTCGACAATGCCCCGTATCATGCCGTCCGCGACAATCAAAGTGACAATGATGGGAATCAGGCTGACGGCGATTCCGGCTGCCGCGCCGCGCAGGTACCGCCCCCCCTCGCGGGCGCGCCCCAAAAGATACCGGATCGCTATAAAAAAAGACGCCCGGTTTTTCATGCGACGGCGCCTTTGTTTGAGGCAAGCAGGCCGTTTTCCAGGGTATAGCGGCTTGAGGCGCGGGCGGCAAGTTTTTCATCATGAGTTACCACCAAAAGAGTCTTGCCCCATTTTTCCGCGCTTTTGTAGAGCAATTCCGTAACCACGCCGCTGTTATCCGGGTCAAGGTTACCTGTCGGCTCATCGGCAAGGATCAGGTCGGGATCGTTCACCATTGAGCGGGCTACCGCTACCCGCTGCCGCTCGCCGCCGGAAAGCTGGGAAGGAAAATGACCTGAGCGGGAAGCGAGATCAAGATCGGCCAGCAGCGCCCTTGCCCGTTCAAGTGACTGTTTCCGGTTCATTCCGGCAATGTAGGCAGGAAGCATGACGTTTTCCAGGGCAGTAAAATCTTTCAGAAGATAATGAAACTGAAAAATAAAACCAACCTTTCTGCTTCGGTAGGCGGACAGCGCCTTTTCCGGCAGGGCAGTAATCTCTTCGCCGCCGACAAATGCCTTCCCACCGTCGCAGCGGTCCAGCCCGCCGAGAATGTTCAAAAGCGTGCTTTTCCCGCTGCCGCTTCGTCCGTTTACCGCCGCCGATTTGCCAGCGGGAATGGAAAAGCTGATCCCCCGCAGAATGTGCAGCGATTCATTTTCCGAAATAAAACTTTTCACAATGCCTTCGGCATTTACCATAAGATCACTCATAACGCAGCACCTCCGCCGGATGTATACGGGTTACCTTGTGTGACGCAAACCATGCAGCCAGCAGGGCAGACAAAAAACCAAACAGAAAAATAATAACGGCCTCGCGGGGAATTATTCTGGACGGTATTTCCTTGATGTAAAACACAGCGGGAGAAAAGAAATAAAATCCCCCAAAATCGCCGGCTTCAAAAAGTCCGGCAATAACATTCGCTATTTTTATAAAAAAATTAACAATGGTTTCGATGACGGTAAAAAATACCGGAATATTAGAGGCGACAAGCAGCCCCAGGACAAGACCCGCCGAAGCGCCGGTAAAGCCGATAATCGCTCCGTCGCAGACAAAAACAAGGCGTACCGCTTTTTCGCCCCCGCCCACGGCGCGCAAAAGCCCGATTTCTTCGCGGTGTTCCAGCACTGTCCTTCTCTGAGCCTGGTAAATATTCAGGCCAACCACAATAAAGATAAGGCCAACCAGAATAAACATGAACAGTTTTTCGGTGCGAAGCGCGCCGAAAAAGGAACGGTTATAGTCGCGCCAGCTTGAAAGCTCTGCGGAGTTAAATGCTTCTTTTTCACCAAGGCTCCTGTGGGCAAGTTCGAGCGCCTGTCTGTCGTGGAAACGGTTTGCCAGCTTGATTCCCAGAACAGGGTTTGTTTCGGAAAAAGAGGCGGCGCTGTCGATGTTGATAAAAACCCAGCTTGTGTCGCACTCATAAAAACCCGTCCTGAACACACCCGTAACGGTAAAGACCCGCAGACCGCCGCCTTCGTCGTCGCTGTCGGCGGCGGAAAAAATGGACGGAATCGAAAACAGGCTTATTTCGTCGCCTTTCCGTAAACCCAGCCGCCGCGCCAGTTCCGTGCCGATTAACGCGGATTCCCCGCCTGAAAGGTCAAAAAAACCATCCTGAAAATCGAGCCGGGCAGCCATTGCCGAATCCAGCGCCGCGGCGTCCGGCGGAATTCCCCGCACCAGCGCCGCCTGCTGCCCTCCCCGCTTGCCCCTTGCCAGCGCCTGAACTTCGCGGAAAGGTATAACGGCTTCAATTCCCGGCACTTCCAGAAGCAGCGGCCTTGCCTGCTCATTTGTTTCCGCGTCCAAATTTCCAACGCGCAGGTGGTAAGAGGAAATTTCCAGTATGCTTTCGATAAAACCCAGCTGAAAGCCGTTCATTACGGCGATAATGACAATCAGGGCAAATACTCCGGTGCCTATTCCCAGTATGGACAGTACCGGGGATGGGGATTTTTTTTGAGGGTGAAAAATATAGCGCGCCGCTACAAACACTATCCACTTAAAACGCATCAGCGCCGTACCCGCTCCTCGGAAATTTTTCTGCCGTCTTCCCAAAATGCCCTGAGTATAACAACTCCGTTCATGTAGAGTTCTTCCGTTTCCCTGTCGCCGTCAATCAATACCAGCCTTTCCAGTACGCCGTTATGCGTATCCCGCTGCTCGGTTCTTTTTCCCTTGCCGTCGTGCCGGTACTCTGTCAGCCAGACATTTTCGCCTTCTGTTTTTTTTACCGAGGCAATCCTGTCTCCCGACCATGTATTGACAATAACCCATACAATTTCATCGTTGTTGTTAAACAGGGTCTGTTTTTGTATTCTACCCCTTGAATCGGTTTCGTATACCATGCGGAAACCTTCCGCCACCATCTGCTCGCCGAAAAAATCGAACTGCGGGAACAGCTTTTCGCTCAGGAAATTCTCGCTGGAAGCGGCGTCAAGGATGCGATAGGGAAACAGCAAACGGACAGGATCGTTAATCACCGTTTCATGGTAGAGTCGTTCAACATACCGAAGCGAGGAAGACCGGTTGTAGCGGTAATTATCCGTGTACATTTTTTCATAGCCCGAGGATTCCGTACCGGCTGTTTTCTTTGCGGTCTCTGCCCGTATCAAGGTGCTTCCATTGTAAAAATATTCGGTCATTATCTGTTCGCCTTCTTCGGGAAACAGGTAATCACCGGCAATCAGTGAATTTTCGCCGTAAACTTCAACAAAGCCTGCCGCCGTCCGGCTGTCGTCCATACGGGGAACCGGAACATATTCGTCAGAATCTTCTGCATCATCAAATTCCGAGGTGACATACTCCAAGTCCTCGTTATCCGCAGGATCGGCATCCGTGTACCTAAAAACGGCATTAACCCTGGTGCTGCCTGCTTCATCCCGGAACAGCCACTGTCTGCGGGATTCCCTGCCTTCTTCATACAGCACATGAATCTCGATGTTAAATTCTTTGGCATAAAACGGAATCAAAAAAGGATCCAGCTCATCCGGAGCGATGTAATCAATAACCAGTGCGTATTCGTTACGGATCGCATACAGGCGGGAAGGAACTTCTTCCAGCGCCATGCCGCCGGCGTTGGATCGGAACCAGCGCGGCGGACCGGGCGGCATCCATATATCTTCGGAATATTCGCCGTCATATTCTTCGCCGTCAGTAAACAATGCATCGAGCATTGTTTCATCAAAAGCCGGCTCCGGCGCCTCAAAATCGTCCTCATCCGATTCCTGGGTAATGGCGAGAATACCGGCAAACAAAAGCAAAAGCAAAAACAGCGCCGGCGGAATTATCGTACTGATTTTTTTACGCAACACCGGCAAAATCCTCCGCAAAACGGTGCGCATCAAAAACGCTGATATCCCCGTATTTTTCGCCCGTGCAAAGATAGGCAACCGGCAGGCGCAATTCGGCGGCAAGGGAAAAAACTATTCCTCCCCTTGCCGTGGAATCGTATTTGGTAACAATCGCCGCCTGGGGCGAAACCGCCTCGCAGAAAATTTCCGCCTGCGCAAGGGCGTTCCTTCCGGTTGTCGCGTCAAGCACCAGGTACTTGATATACTGCGCCGCCGCTGCTTTTGTTTCCACAATACGGTCGATCTTGCGAAGTTCGTCCACCAGCGCCGATTTGGTGTGCATTCTGCCCGCGGTATCGGCAATGACAACGCCCTTTTCCGCAGCAGCTTCAATCGAGTCAAAAACGACGGCAGCCGGGTCTCCCCCCTGCTGATGGGCAACCACCCGTACACCCAGCCGCTGACCGTGTATCTTAAGCTGATCGACGGCTGCCGCCCGGAATGTGTCGGCCGCGGCGAGAATTGGTTTGCGGCCATCCTCGTGCAGACAGGCGGCGAGTTTTGCCGCAGTCGTGGTTTTTCCCACGCCGTTGACTCCCAGAAGGAGTATCACCGCCTGCCTGTCAGGAAGCAGGGCTGGTGAAAAGGCCGGTATGCCTTTCAGTATGTCTTCGAGCAAAACCGCAAGCCGGCCCCGCGCATCTTCCGGCGAGGATACCTTTTCCTTTCTGCACTGTTCGCGCAAAAGGCCGGAAATCTCATAGGCCTGCTGTGCTCCAAGATCGCCTTCAACAAGCAGATCGGAAAGTTCATCGAAAAAATCATCCGAAACCAGAGAAGGCCCGGCAAAGAACGATCGTATCTTTTCGGAAAACTTCATTGCTTTGCCCTTTCCCCTCTGGCAATGGGTGCGGCTCCGCCGGCGGCCGTAAGCACATAACGCGACATCATGACAAGATCGAATACCGCCGCCGCGCCAAAAGCAATCAGCGCGCCCATGCTGATATCATACATCAGCTTGGTATCCTGATAAAATTGTTCGTTGGTACTCAGGGGCATTACCGCGTTCTGGCTGGTAAAAATTCCGTTGGTAACCCATGCCGCTATGCCCGCGATCCAGGTGCCGCCCCATGCCCAGTAAGCGTGGTTTCTTGTCTTGTTCACCCTTTTCTGGCCCTGCGGCGGCGGCATTTTTGTTTTAAGGGCAATGTCGAGGGATCTGTCCGGCATATCGGGTGTAATAAATACCGTTTTTGCTTCTTCTCCCCCCTTTGTTTCCGCCGAGACATAACCGAGACTTTCAATGGGCAGCCGCAGGGTAAGCGGCGCTTCTCCGACATATAACGCTCCCTGATAAACAGAGACCGGAAAAGCCGATGCGGAACGAACGTGTACATCGGCGTACACCAGGGGGCTTAGGTTCATCTGTACTTCGGCAAGTTCACCGGCGGCAAGTTCTGTTTCGACCGTCATGGGAGTATACCCTTCGGCCGATACCGCGATGATAATATTTCCCGGCGGATGTTCCCTCGCTTCTACGGTTCCCCTTCCGGCATAATTCCGGTTTATCAGCACCTGCGATTCCGGGGGTGCGGCCGCTACCATTACCGCCGCCGGCTTATTGCCGGAAAGCACCGCGGTAAGCCGCGCCGCAATTTCTTCAACCGCCCCGCCGGAATCATCCAGGGAAAAAATAATATCGTCCTCGTAAATAAAGGAATTGGTATACAAAGCGTACAGCTTTAGCCGTATATAATACCGGCTGTGATATTCCCATATCTCCCCGGCAAGAAAGGCGTCGGCTCTCTGTGTTTGGCAAAACCGGTATTCCGTGCCGGGCTGCGGAGGAGCCGGATAGCTGCCGGAAATATTCGCCTGGCTCAGGATGAACTCAGGCTCGTTGTTGATTACCGGTTTTTCGGCCTCGACTTTCGCATACTGTTCCATCAGTTTGACAATCTCGTCATCGACCCTTTTCAGATTTCTGCGGTACCTCCAGCCTGCCTCTCCCCGGTACAGCAAGAGGGCGCGTTCGTTCTGCTTGCCGGAAATGGAACTGGCGGCGGCGTTCATCGATTTCTGCCAGGCGTAGCCTTCGTAGTAGGCGTATTCCGGCGATATGCGCAGACGGTAGCTTACCGATTGCATTTTTTCAACAAGATTTCTGACAAGCACATTCCCGGTGTTATGACGCGCCGCGGGAAGGCGGGAATAATCAAACTCGGTAATGCACAGCACCCACTCGTTGTTTATGGGTTCGTTTTCCGCTTCCTTTTTGCCCAGCGCAGACAAAGACAGCTCCGGCAGCAAACAGTACAGTGCGAATAAAAAAAAGATTGTTTTACATTTTGTCATCCAATGCCCGCCGCGTTATGTGACCACGAAAACCGGAGGTATTCCTCGATAAACAGGTCGATATCGCCGTCCATTACCGCCTGAATATTGCCTGCCTCTGTCTTGGTGCGGTAATCCTTAACCAGGGTATAGGGCTGAAAAACATAGGAACGTATCTGGTTACCCCATGATATATCTTTTTTCTCCTGATGGAAACGCTCGTTTTCCTTTTCTTTTTCCTGCCGCAGGTGTTCGTAAAGCCGGGCCTTGAGCATATCCATGGCAATGGCGCGGTTTTTGATCTGGCTGCGCTCGTTCTGGCAGGCGACAACTATGCCGGTGGGCAGATGGGTAAAGCGCACCGCGCTGTCGGTCTTGTTGACATGCTGCCCGCCCGCGCCGCCGGAACGGTAGGTATCTACCCGTAGATCTTCGGGGCGTATCTCCACTTCAATCGAGTCGTCAATAATGGGAAACAGGTACACCGAGGCAAAGGAGGTATGCCGCCGGGCGTTAGAATCGAAGGGGGAGATACGCACCAGCCGGTGAACGCCGCTTTCACCCTTGAGGTAGCCAAAAGCAAAGTCTCCTTCGATTTTGCAGGTAGCGGATTTAATCCCGCCCTCGGCTTCCAGCCGGTCAAGTTCCTCAATGGAAAAGCCCTTCCGCTCCGCCCAGCGCAGGTACATCCGGTACAGCATCTGCGACCAGTCGCAGGCTTCGGTTCCGCCCGCCCCCGAATGTACGGTAAGAAAACAGCCGTTTTTGTCCACCTCGCCGCTCATCATCTCGAAGAGGTGCTGTTTTTCGTAACGAGCGCAAATGTCCTTCAGGCTGCTTTCTATGCCGGCGCTTTCGCCCTCGTCATGTGCCTCCGCCGCCAGTCCGTACAGAACTTCCAGGTCTTCGACTTCGGCGCGGAGGCTTTTCCAGGGTTCGTAGCGGTTTTTCAGGCTTTTTAGCTCGGACATGGTCTTTTCCGCCGAGGCAGTATCGTTCCAGAATCCGCCTTCGGCGGTTTTTGCCTCAAGATCGTTTATCCTCTGCCCAAAAGAGTCAAAGACGCCTCCAGGTTTCGCAGATTTTTGACTTTATTTCTTTTATGGGGGCATTAAGCTCGATAAGCAGCATGACTTAATTATATACTCCAAGGGGAATTAGTCAAGAATAATACCCCAAAATCGCTTCTATTATCCAAAAATATAGTGTACTATACTATAACACACTATAACACGGAGCGTTCCCCCCTGGTACAGTTTATGAAAAGAAACAGCAGCTTTGTATCGCGGTACAATTACCTCCAACTGGTCTTTGTTTTCGCGGCTTTCGCGATAATGGGGCTGGCTGCCTATTTCTTTATTGCGGGCATTCTGCGGGAACGTTTGTACAAGGCGGCGGACGATCTGCTTGTCACCGCCGAGGCAAATATCAGAACAAATCTTTCCGAAGCGGATACTATCTTTCTGAGTTCCTACTATGCGGTAGAGAGCATGGTGCGGCGGGGCGCTCCGCAGGAAGAAATTCTTGATTACCTTACCGATACTTCCCGGGCAATGCTTATGCGGCTGCGAAACCAGAGTTTGCTCAATTATTACGGTGTGTATGGATTCATAAACGGGGAATTTTACGACGGCATCGGACTGCACCCCGACGATACGTTCATTCCCCAAACGCGGCCGTGGTACGAGACAGCGGTGCGGGGCGGTAACGCCCTGGCCTATACCACGCCCTACAAGGATGCCCGCACCGGCGACACCATTATTTCCGTGGTACGGGCCATTTACATCGACGGGGAGATGGCGGGGATTCTCGCCATGGATGTTAACCTCAAGTGGCTGTCGGAATATATTGGCTCCCTGTCCCTAACCGCCGACGGCTACGGTATTCTCCTTAACCAGGACATGGCCATTGTTGCCCACCCCTACAGTAATTTTATTGGCCGCCAAATTCAGGAACTGGACAAATCGTACGAGCACATCGCCATAACCCTGCGTTCCGAAGGCGTGGTACATGCCCGCAAGGGAAAGAATTCCGACGGCAGCCCGATCATCATTTTTTTTAATCAAATGTTTAACGGCTGGTATGCGGGAATCGCAACCCCCCATTCCCAATTTTACCGGGATCTCCATTCTTCCGCCCAGGTTCTGGCCATATTGGGGGGTGGTCTCTCCCTGATTCTCTGTTTCATATTGCTGCGTCTGTCTGCGGCGAGAATGCGCGCCGATGAAGAAAGCAAATCCAAGTCTTCATTTCTTGCCAATATGAGCCACGAGATACGCACTCCCATGAACGCCATTACCGGCATGGCGGAACTGCTGCTGCGCAGGGATCTTCCCGAAGATGTCCGTTCTGAAGTACAGGAGATAAAACACGCCGGGAACAATCTTATCTCCATCATTAACGACATTCTGGATTTTTCCAAAATTGAGGCGGGCAAGCTGGAGATTATCCCTGCCGTGTACCTGCTTTCATCCCTGGTCAACGATACCGTCAATATTATCCGTATGCGCCTTTTGGAAAAGCCGATACGATTTTTTACCAACATCGACGGGAACATTCCCAACGGCCTTATCGGCGATGAAGTACGGATACGGCAAATACTCCTTAACCTGCTTTCCAATGCGGTAAAGTATTCTGAAAAAGGCCACATTGGTTTCTCCATTACCGTCGACAGACAGGAAGAGACGCAGGTCTGGCTGCGGATTACTGTTGCCGACACCGGCAGGGGCATACAACCGGAGGATCAGGCACGGCTCTTCGGTGACTTTGTTCAGTTTGACAAGAAAAAGAACCGGGGTGTCGAGGGAACAGGCCTTGGCCTGGCAATTACCAAACGTCTCTGCCTGGCCATGAACGGGGACATCGGCGTGGAAAGCGAATACGGCCACGGCAGCGTGTTTACCGCTGTCATTCCCCAGGGCATCGAGTCCCGGATTCCTTTCGCCGCGGTGGAGGAACCGGAACACAAGAAGGTACTTGTGTATGAGGGGCGCTCTGTCTACGCTAGGTCGGTGTGCTGGACATTGGTAAACATGGGTATACCCCATACCCTGGTAACGGATCTGGATGGTTTTTCCGAAAACCTTGGGCGCGAAGAATGGTTCTATGTATTTTCCGGCTACGGCCTGTACGAAAAAATCAAACCGGTAATGGAACGTGCGACATTTCCCGGCGGAAAAAAACCTCCGCTGGCTCTGCTGGTGGAATGGGGAACCGAAGCCTTTATTCCCCATGTACGCTTTGTTTCCCTGCCGGCGCAATCGCTGTCCATTGCCAATGTCCTGAACGGCAGGGCAGACAGTAGAGGCTATACCGAAAATTCCAGCGTTATCAGGTTTTCCTGTCCTGCCGCGCGTATTCTGGTGGTGGACGATATCGCTACAAACCTAAAAGTGGCCGAAGGACTGTTGGCCCCTTACAAGGCCACGGTGGATATCTGTTTGAGCGGCCGTCAGGCCATAGAGATGGTTCAGCATCAGCACTACGACATTGTCTTTATGGATCACATGATGCCGGAAATGGACGGCATTGAAACCACCGCCGCCATCCGTGCCTGGGAAGCTGAAAAAGCCAATGGCAAAAAAGGTGTGGAGTTTCCGCAGGAAACGCCCATTGTCGCATTAACCGCAAACGCTGTTTCGGGCATGCGCGAAATGTTTATTGCAAACGGATTCAGCGATTTTCTTGCCAAACCCATTGACATATCCATGTTGGACGAAATATTACACCATTGGATACCCAAAGAAAAAATTCAGTTAACAGTTAACCACAAACAAAAGATAGTTAACAATGAACAGATATCAACTCCCCCCACTCCCCTGACCATTCCCGGCATTGATTCGGCAAAGGGCATCGCCATGACCGGCGGCACCGAGGCACTCTACCGCCAGGTTCTGAGTTTGTTTCGCAGCGACGCACAGGAACGGCTGCCCCTGCTGCAAACCGTACCGGAAGCGAGCGCTCTGCCGATGTTTGTTACGCAGGTGCACGCCCTCAAAAGCGCAGCCGCAAGTGTGGGCGCGGCGGCGATTTCGGCGGAAGCCGCGGGGCTTGAAGCCGCCGGAAAGGCCGGCGATTTGACGCATATTCGGGAAAATCTGAGCGCTTTTGCCGAGCGCCTGGCAGAACTGGTGAAAAACATCGGTGCTGCCCTTGACCTTTCTGCCGACAGCCGCAATGCCGCAGCGGATACCAATGGCATCTGTTCTGAGCAGCCGCATACCATTCCCCTGTTCCGCGAACTTGCCGGGGCGCTGCAATCCCAAAACGTCCCCGAAATCGACCGCATTCTTGGCGAACTGAGCAAACAACCAATGGATGCACAGACAAGGGAAACGGTGGAACAAATATCGGATGCGGTGCTGGTGGCCGAATTCGGCAAAGCTCAGGAAATTCTAGCAACTCTGCCAACAGAAGATCACCCATAATGCCCTTGCCCTATTTTCCGGAATATGGTAGTATGACACAAAAGAGGTGAAAGAAATGCGAGAAAACGAACGGTTTTTGTTGACTTTTCCGCAAACCTGTAGTATTCTCTCTCTCTCTCTCTCTCTCTCTGAAGACTCACCTGAATCTTTTTTACCCTAACCTTCGCCGCCAGTTTTATACATTTTCGCTTTTAGCTATATACACCGGAGAATCCTCGTGGTAAAACATATCGCCCTGCCGCTCGCCGCGGCGATGCTGCTGTGTGCTGCACGCCTTCCCGCTCTGGACGGGGCGTTTGCCGGTCTGGGCGCGGAAGTCATCGCCAATACCCGCGAAGGGGCATCTGTGGGCGGCGGTATCTCGCTGGGGCTGGATATAAGCCGGCGTTTCGCCCTGGGCATGAAAATCGCCTATTGCCACGACACGGACACCGTCGGCGCGCTGGAACCATCGGTATTGGCGCGCCTGTATTTTCCACTGAAAAAAAGTTACCCCTTTGTGCAGGCGAATCTGGGCACCGTTATTTTTTTTGAACAGGGAGAAAGCTATCCCGCTTTTCTGGGCAGCCTGAGCGCGGGCTGGCGCTTCCATCCCGGGCGCTCCTGGTACATAGAACCGTCGGTACGGGGCGGGTATCCGTTTATCTGGGGAGCGGGTGTGAGCGTGGGCATGTATTTTAACGCCGCCTCATTTTCTTTCTTACGACGATAAAACAGTTAATAGTTATCAGTTAACAGATAAGGAGGGAAGGATGAAAAATCAAATTGCGCGTATTACACTGTTTTCAGTGTTTGTGCTGTTTATATCGTGCGAGAATCCGATTGTCAAGGGAATTTTGCCGGACCGGTCGAAGAAAAACGGTGAAACGCCAACGGTTACAACATACACCGTTACCTTTAACAAGAACAACAGCGATCCGGGCGGTACCAATGCCAACCCACGAACCAAAACGGTTACCACCCCGGCAACCACGATAGATGCGCTGCCTGCGGCACCCCACCGGAATGGATATGTTTTTAACGGATGGAACACCAGGTCTGGCGGCGGGTATAGCACGGTATTTACGGTATTTACGCCGGTAACGGCAGACATGATCGTATACGCGCAGTGGCAGGAAATACAACCGGACGACTACGTTGTTACCTTTGATAAGAACCACGACGATGCCGACGGATGGGCCGAGGCGGACCCCGAACAAAAGCTGGTTAGGCCCCCGGCGACCACGATAGACCAACTGCCGGTGGAACCGACACGAACCGGATATACTTTTGCGGAATGGAACACCGAAGATGACGGCACCGGTACGGCATTTACCGCCGCCGTGGCGGTAACGGGGGATATAACCGTGTACGCGCAGTGGGAAATTAGCCCCGTAACCGGCGTAAGCCTGAACACCACCACGCTCGGCCTTATTGTGGGACAAAACGCAACATTGACTGCTACGGTAAGCCCGGGTAACGCGACGAATAAAACCGTAACATGGGCGTCGAGTAACACAGCCGTGGCTACGGTGTCCGGCGGCACGGTACATGCGGTAAAATCCGGCACCACGACGATTACCGTAACCACCGTTGACGGCGGCAAAACGGCGCAGTGTACCGTTTGGGTGTACACCTCCGACGACATGATGTGGATACCCGCCGGAACTTTCACGATGGGCAGCCCAACAGGCGAACCGGACCGACAAACCAATGAAACCCAACATCCGGTAACGCTGACCAAAGACTTTTACATGAGCAAGTATCAGGTAACGCAGGGGCAGTGGATAGCGGTGATGGGTTCGGTGGAGGACAGGACAGAGTCAACGTACGGCAAAGGGGCAAATTACCCGGTGTATTATGTGAGCTGGTACGATGCCATCGTATTCTGCAACAAGTTAAGCATAACGGAGGGTCTGACACCGGCGTACCGGATAAACGGCAGCACCAACCCCAGTGACTGGGGAACCATACCCACAAGCAATAACGCTACGTGGGATGCCGCAGCCATAGTAACCGGTTCCACCGGCTACCGCTTACCCACCGAGGCGCAGTGGGAATACGCCTGTAGGGCAGGAACAAGTACCGCGTTTAATTGGGGAACGAACCAGATAACCATGGGTCAGGCAAATTTTGACGGAAGAACCGCTTATAATGGGAGTTCCACAGCGGGGACATATCTGGGAAGAACGACAACGGTGGGGAGTTACGCGCCCAACGAGTGGGGACTGTACGACATGCACGGGAACGTAGGGGAATGGTGCGGGGACTCGTACGATGCGAACTACGGCGGGCCTTGGGGTGCCGCGGCTACCGACCCGCCCGGAGCGGCCAGTGGCACTAGCCGTGTGCTACGCGGCGGGTCGTGGGGCGGCAACGGTGCGTACCTGCGTTCGGCCTTTCGGTTCTACCACTTCCCGTACTACCGGTACTTCTACCTCGGCTTCCGGCTTGTCCGCCCCTGAACAATTAACAGGGAACAGAGATTGGTGATCAGTGGATAGTGGTTACTGAGGGACGATACAATTAAAACAGTTCGGAATGAGAACCGGTTCGATGGAAAACTACCTTGTAATTCTCTTTGTCAATGCGGTAGATGAGGAGCCAGTTCGGCTCAACATGGCACTCCCACCAGCCTTTGTAATCACCGTGCAGAGGGTGGTTTTCATGCCTTGGTAGCAGAGGCTGTTCGTTAATGAGCATAGCCATTACTTCTCGCAGTTTGCGCATATTTTTGTGTTGTTTTTCCATTAACTTGCGATCCCTCTTGAAGGAACCGGAGATTTCATAACCAAGCATGGGTTACAGTCCCAGCATTTCGTCCAAGTCATCAAGGGAAGTATGCCACTTAACCGGTATCTTTCCCGAAATCATGTCTTCAACTTCCTGCATACCCGCCATAGTTTCGGCATTGGGGCGCAGTTCCCCGGTTTCGGGGTCGCGGTATTTGGCGCACAGCGGACATTCGCCCTTATGGTCAAGACCGCCATCGGCGCTTTCGTTGACCGGAGCCAGAGTAAAGGTAAGAATAGCCCTCCCTGCCGGTATTTCGCGGGGTATATCAATGGTCAGCCTGTGGCTGGCGGGAATGTCGACGGTTTGCGTAACGCTCATAATGCAACTATAGCATAAAAAAAGAGTAATAAGCAACGACAAAGCGGGGAACGCTCACTGCTCCCCAATTAACCTATCCACTACCCACTTCTTCTGGGGCCTTTACATTTTTTCCGTAATTTGCTATAAATTCCGAAACTATTGAAATTCTGCCCCCCGGGGCTTAAGGAAGGATACTATGTCACGGACCTGCGAAATTTGCGGAAAACATACGGTAACGGGCAACAAGGTGAGCCATGCCAAAAACCGCACCCGGCGTACCTGGAAACCCAATTTGGTCAAGGTAAAAACCGAAGTGGGAGGCACCACTTTCTCGGTAAAAATTTGCGCCCGCTGCCTGAAAAGCGACTATATTACCAAGAAAGTGTAGGTACAAGGTCAATCTACTCTGATTGAGCTGAACCATGCCTCGCTGTACATATCCAGCGCCGGGCCAAGGTCGACCGACAGTTCGGTGTTAACCAGATCATCCACGGTGTACATGGAATCGCCGGTTTTGTACTGCCGGGCGGGAATGTTTACCGTCGCCGGGAAGTCAAAGGCATCGACAATCTCGGCATAAATCTCGGGCCGGTGAATAAAGTCAATGAACTTATAGGCCAGATCGATGTTCTTCGCCCCCTTGAGAATACACATGTTGTCAATATAGGCGGGGCCGCCCTCCCTGGGAATAAAAAAGACCGTATCATCCAGAAGCTGGGGATTGTCGGCAATTTCCTCGAAGACCACTTCGGCATAGCCATGCACCACCCAAAAATCGCCGCTGGCATAACCTTTGCCAAAACCTTCGGCGTCAAACTTAACCAGATTCGGTTTCCATGCATTATTGACAAGATTCTTTGCCGCTTCAACCTGATAGGGTTCTACGGTATTTACCGAATACCCCAGATAGGTAAGGGCGCCGCCCAGCACTTCCCGCATATCATCCAGCATGACCATCCGGTTTCTAAGGTCATCTCTGCCCAGGATGGACCAGCTTTCCTCATAATCGGGAACCTTGGCGGTGTTAACGATAATACCTGCGGCTCCGTAGTAATAGGGAACCGAATAATCCATTTCTGGATCGTAGCTGGCTTTCTGCAGTATTTCCGGGTCTACATTTTCCAAATTGGTGAATTTGGACTTGTCGATTTTTTCCAGCATATCCTGCTTGATCATGATTGAAACAAAATCACCGGACGGAAAAATAACATCGTAGCCGCCGCCGCTTGCCTTTATCTTGGCGTACAATTCTTCATTGGAAGCAAACTGGTCGTAAATAACCCTGACATTGTACTCTTTCTCGAATTTCTCGATAACACTGTCCGGCGTATAATATGTCCAGTTGTAAATCCTTAAACGCTGACCTCCGCAGGAAGACAACAGAAAAACAACAACCAGCGCCGAAATGACCAAAAAAACGTTCTTTTTTATTTTGGGTACCTCCTATTCTCCAACTCTAATTGAGTTAAACCATGCGTCGTTGTAGAGATCCAGCACGACGCCAAGATCGTCCTTCAGTTCGGTGTTAACCAGGTCTTCCGCCTCATACCATGAATCGCCGGTTTTGTACTGGCGCGCCGGAATATTCGCCGTTGCCGGGAAACCGAATACATCCGCAAATTCGGCGTAAATTTCCGGCCGGTGGATAAAGTCGATGAATTTATGGGCAAGATCAATGTTTTTCGATCCCTTGAGTATGCACATGCTGTCAAGATAGGCCGGGCCGCCTTCTTTGGGAACAAAATAATACGTATCGTGCATAAGCTGGGGGATATCCATAATTTCCTCAAAAACTACTTCGGCATATCCCTGCACTACCCAAAAATCGCCGTTGGCATAACCTTTGCCGAAGGCCTCGGCGTCGAACTTGGTTAAATTCGGTTTCCATACATTGTTGATAAGATCCTTCGCTGCATGTATTTCTGCGGGATCGGCGGAATTTACCGAATAACCCAGATAGGCAAGGGCATCGCCCATTACTTCACGCATATCGTCCAGCATGGTCATGCGGCCCCGCAGATCTGTCCTGCCGAAAATGGACCAGCTTTCCTCAAAATCGGGAACCCTGGCGGTATTGACGATTACGCCCGCAGCGCCGTAGTAATAGGGCACCGAAAATTCCATGTTCGGATCGTAGGCCGCCTTTTGCAGCACAGCCGGATCAATGTTTTCGAGATTGGCCAATTTTGCATGATCAATTTTTTCCAGCATATTCTGCGCGATCATGATCGACACATAATCTCCCGACGGGAATACAATATCGTAGCCCGATCCTCCCGCCTTGAGTTTGGCGAACATATCTTCATTGGAAGCAAACTCGTCGTAAATTACCGTAGCATTGTACTCTTTCTCGAATTTTTCGATAACACTGTCCGGTGTGTAATACGTCCAGTTGTAGATATAGAGCCGCTGTTTCGGCGGGCCGCAGGAGACAATGGCGGGCATAATCAGCGCCGCCATAACCACAGGCAAGATGATGTTCCTTTTAATATGCATCTTTGTACCTTCCTTCATAAAAATATATAAACCCCAATAAGGTTCACTTCGCCGCAATGTATTTCAGGAATTTCCTGAGTGTAATGCATAGTACCACTGTTCCCAGTATCATGACAACCGAGAGGGCGCTGATAACCGGCGTAACGCCGCCCCGGCGGGTAATCGCAGAATAGATAAAGACCGGCAGGGTAGAGGATCCGGGGCCGGCGACAAAAAATGTAATTACAAAGTCCTCCAGCGAAAGGGTAATGGCGGTTAACAGGCCGGATAGGATCCCCGGCATACAGATCGGCACTGTTACGCGAAACATGGTCTGTACTTCGCTTGCCCCCAGATCGTGCGCCGCTTCAATTATGGAAAAATCAAACTCGTCCAGCCGGGCCATTACCATAAGGAATACAAAGGGCAGGTTAAAGGTGGTATGGGCAATGTAAATCGTAAACAGTCCCAAAGGAATGCCGACACCTGCGAAAAAAATCGAAAGCGACACGCCGATAATGATTTCCGGCAGAATCATCGGCAGAAAGGAAATAGCCTGCACGTAATTGCGCAGCCGGAAGCGGTACCAGTTTACCCCTATCGCCCCGATGGTGCCGATAACCGTTGCAGTTGCCGCGGAACTTACCGCGACAATAAGGCTGTTGGCGAATGCCCGCCACAGTTCCCGCGTGGAGATAAGCCGCCGGTACCAGCGCAGGGAAAAGCCCGCCCAGTTCATTCCGGCGGAATCGTTAAATGAATACAGGACAAGTACCAACAGGGGCAGAAACAGGAAAATCAGGGTAACGATAAAAACAAGCTGAGACATGGAAAATTCCCGCCGTATCGCCCTCCTTGCATGGCGGGCGGCTTCCCCCTGTACCCTGGCAGGTCTGAGGGAGGTGACCGCATTGTTTATCAGACCTTTGAATGTCATGCTGTTCTCCCGCGGGAGGCCGTCTCGTGAAAGCCGTTCTCCTCGCTGTGGGCTTCTGCGGCGCCCGGGACGCCGGTTTCGTCAGCCAGCCGCGAGGCATCCCTCCGCTGAACGTTCATCATCAGCATGATGCCTGCCGTTGTCAGCACGGTCAAAACCATTGAGATTGCCGCGGCGCGCGGCCAGTTCCTCGACTTGGAAAGTTGGTCGGCGATAATATTTCCCAGCATATAGGAATCCATGCCCCCCACCAAAAGCGGCACGGCGTAAGCGCCGAAAATCGGGATAAAAGTGAACAGCACCGAGGTAAAAATCCCCCCGCGGATATTGGGCAGCAGCACCTTAAACATGGAAACCGGTTTGCTTGCCCCCAGATCGCGGGCCGCTTCCAGAAGCGAAAAGTCAAATTTGTCGATGCTGGAAAACAGCGGCAGAATTGCGTAGGGCAGATACATATACACCAGTACCAGCACAACGGCTTTCTGGTTGTAAAGGAAGTGAATATAATCGTCAATCAGCCCGATGCGAAGCAGGAATGCATTGAGAAAGCCGTGGTTGCCCAGAATGTTCATCCACGCAAACACACGGATCAAAAAATTCGTCCAAAAGGGAATGATAATCAACAGGAGAAGGACATTCTGGTGTTTGCTTTTCGCCATATAATAGCCGCAGGGCAGGGCGACGAGGATCGTGATTATTGTGGCGACTGTTGAGGTTGCGATAGTGCGGGCAGTGATGCTCAAAAAAACCCGGTCACCCAGATAGCGGTAGGCGTCCAGCGAAAACTCCGGTATCACGCCGCCGTGGAGGCCTTTTTTCAGAAAACTGAAAATAATGATAATGATAATGGGCGCGAGAAAGAACAGGCTGAACCAGGCCGTCATGGGGCCGGAATACAGGGGGCCGTAGTTGCGGGCTCTGTCCGTGCGGTTATTGTCCGCCCTTGTCTTCAATTTTTTACCTCGACGATGTAGCCGTCGTCGGCGCTCCATGAAATAAAGACCGAATCCTTCCAGCGAATATCGGGACCCTCGTCCGAATAATTGGCATGCTGCTTGATCACCCTGATCAGCTTGCCTGCCACTTCAACATAGAATTTTGTCTGGAAGCCGGAATATATCGGTTCGTCCACCTTCCCCTGAAAGAGGTTGATGTCGTGGCGGCTGGTTGCGGGAGGCTCCTTGGTGATGGCGATTTTTTCCGGCCTAATGGTAAAGCTCACCGTCTGGCCGGGCTTTACCTCGTCCACGGTGGTAACCTTTATTTTTCCCAGGGCGGGGATTTCCAGTTCGGCCATGTACTCAAGCCAGGGGCGATCCATTGTTTCCACGCTGAGTACCGTAGCGTCGGCGAGGTTGGTTTCGCCGATGAAGCGGGCGACAAAATCGGTGGCGGGGCTTTCGTAAATTTCATGCGGCGTGCCGATCTGCAAAACATTGCCCTGGTTCATCGCCGCCAGCCGATCGGAAACGGAAAGCGCCTCCTGCTGGT
>Ga0082212_10003597_pt1 | contig 21902 bp, 14 predicted proteins | sample TergutNt197P3_FD_71548 | JGI IMG/M metagenome (GOLD analysis project Ga0082212, IMG submission 71548) | Neocapritermes taracua P3 segment gut microbial communities from Petit-Saut dam, French Guiana - Nt197 P3 | ecosystem: Host-associated > Arthropoda: Insects > Digestive system > Gut ...
AAATATCCCACCGAGGAAACAATAACGATGGGCTTTATCTCTTTGCATCGGGTAGTGATGTCTATGTGACGGGAACAATATTTAGAGGCCAATACAATTTCCCTGACTATATACCAGTGGTATGGAAGAATGGCATCCAGCAAAATCTTAACCTTCGTAGCGGAAGCACCGCTGCAACCGCTTACTCCATTTATGTTGCTGGTAGCGATGTTTATGTTGTAGGCATAGAGGATGGCTATGGAGCTACATTGTGGAAAAACGGTGTTCCAACGAGTCTTAACAACGGTGCCAACAGCAAAGCACATTCTGTTTTTGTTTATGGCAGTGACGTGTATGTAACAGGATGGGAATTTACCGGTGGTAAGGAATATGTCATTCTCTGGAAGAACAACGTGCCAACTCGCCTCACCGATGGAACTCGCCAAGTAGCGGCCAACTCGGTTTTTGTGTCCGATGGCGATGTTTATGTAGCTGGATATGATGGCGATGTCATCACGCTCTGGAAAAACAATACTCCTACACGTCTTGGTAGCAATTATGGTGATGCACGTTCCGTCTTTGTTGTTGGCAATGATGTCTATGTGCTTGGAGATGAAGAAATAGGTTCATCATGGTCTGCCATAACGCTTTGGAAAAACAGTATGCCTACTCGTCTTACAAACGGAAGCAATATGGCGAATGCCAATTCCCTTGCCGTCAAGTGATTGGAGTATCAGATGAAAAAGTGCTTCCTGGTAATATCTACTGCTCTATTCGCTCTGTCCCTTGCTTTCGTCTCATGTAGCAGTGGCGGCGATAGTAACGGCGGAAGTAATAATAACGGCTCCCAAACAGTCAGCGTCACAGGGGTAACGCTCAATAAAACCTCTATAACATTGTCAATTGGCGGTTCCGAGACACTCACGGCAACCATAGCTCCAGGCAATGCAACAACTCAACAGGGAATATTGCGGGCTTACAACAAAATACAGCGACAGTACCTGCGTTCTCATATTTCTCGTACCCACTGACGATGGTGAGTTGTCCGGTCAGGTAAAACGTGCATATAACTCGTTTGACCAGGCAAAACTCCGCACTGGCGAGTTTTTGAAGCTCATGACTTGGCAGGAAAATAACGCTAGCCATCCTTCCGTTATTGCACTTCTGGAAGGTTTGTTGCACGATGAGGCTGCCGGAAGAACTGAACCAATAAGCGACTATACCCGACATACCATCAAGGCGTTAATCATGTTCATTCGAGGCGGCTTTTGTGGGTACGACTTTGAGAGGATCAAGAAACAAAATGTAGATTACCCAAGAATTAAAATCGAGGATATTCTTAGAAAGACAGGTGGAATTGTTGGTGTCTACTCAGGGATAAAAGGGCTTCTCAGGCTGAGTGCTGGGACAGTGAATCCTGGCACGGACATACTCGGAAGCAGGCATAGGATTTCTCCTTGTCGCATAAATTGTAGCCCATTTGGGCAACAGTGTCAAATGCTCTGAAAACCACATATTTTATGACTTCTGGCAGCTCGACAAATGCTGAGGCTAGGGCAGTGTTTGTGAAGTAAACCTGCTCATCTGGACTTCCCCTGGTTCATCGTCTTTCCCATAAGATACGCGCCAGGTGATTCGTTTATTTGTGTGGGGTTATTTCAAGAGAGCTTGAACTTCCGAATTTGTGTTTGGAGGCTGGAGGCGAGACTGGCAAGTTCAGTGGCTGTGCGAGCGATTTCGCTTGTTGTTGCCGACATTTGCGAAGTTGCAGATGCAACCGTGGCAGATTCGCTCACGCTGTTTTCAACCTGTTTGGCCACCTCGCCTCCTGCCTTCGATTGCTCTTCAGCAGAGGCTACAGATTCCCTTGTCTGGATAGCGAATTGATCAAGGCTAACCCTGATCTTTGTCAGCAATTCAACTGTAGTTGCTACCATTTCTCCACCCCGCTGCACAGAATTGCGGGCCTCAATATTGTGTTGGGCGATTTCTTTGGCTGATGATCCGCTTCGCTCTGCAAGTTTCCTTACTTCTTCAGCCACAACGGCAAAGCCTTTGCCCTGCTCCCCTGCTTTGGCTGCTTCTATGGCAGCGTTGAGAGACAGTAGGTTTGTCTGGTTGGCAATTTCCTGAATGACACCAATGGCCTGGGCAATTCTGCCGGTGGTTTGTGTAATGTCATCCATCGCTCCCCTGGTGGCTTCACCTGCAGAGTTTCCCTGGTGGGTTGCATCAAGGGCAGCTTCAAGCTGTGAGAGTGAACTCTGTGCACCTCGGCTAACTTCGTCAATGGATGCCGACAGCTCTGCCATGGCGGCAGCCATTCTCTCTGCACCGCTCCTCTGGTTGTCTGCACTGCGGGCGATTTCTTCGGTAGTAGAGGACATTTCTTCCGCCGATGCGGAGAGCTGGGTGGAACCGCTCGCTACGCCGTCCACGCTTTGATTGACACCACTGATGAGTTGTTGGAGTCCCGAAACCATGTATCCAACAGAATTAGCAATAGTGCCAAGTTCATCTTTATGGCCTGACTGAGGCTGAACTGTCAGATCGCCATTTGCCACTCTGTCAATGTCTGTTACCAGTGTGTTTAATTTACCGACAATCAAACGCGATATAGCTGTGCCTAGTACAATTGATATAATGATGACAACTATCGTAATCAATATCATCGCAAAGTTGGCCGAGCGGGAAATGGATCTATTTGATGCCATCTGCTCATCCGCAGTTTCTTTCATTATATCTCTCAACTCATCCAATGATTTGCCAAAATTATCCCTGGCGCTGCTAAGAACATCCCCTCTCATTATTTGGAGGGCTTCTGTATTTCTGTTTGCCACTGCGAGTTCCATGACGGGTTGGGCATTATCGAAGTAAGTTTTCATAGCACCGGATACTCTTAAGACAATCGCCTCTTTTTTCTTGTCGCCTTTGGAAAATTCCTCCAATATCTTTTCGTTCTTAAGCAAAATATCCCGATTTTCATTGAAAGTTTTTTGAAATCCCCTTATCTTGTCTGCCTCAGTATCCATGATCATATCTCGCAGTGCAGACCGTATTGTTGAAAACGCTTCGCCCATTATTCCAGCATCGCCGAGCGCAATCACGCTGTCGTTGTATAGCACCACGTCTGCCTGGCTCATTTTGGATATGGACGTTATCCCCACAACAGAGACAATAGCTGCCAGAAGAGCCGTAATCGCAAAGCCCAGCATTAGCTTGCTTTTCATTTTGAGATTCAGGTACCAGTTCATGGATTTCTCTCCAGGATGGGTTGGGGGTGAAAAATATAAACTATTGACTGTATTAGATGTTTTGCACCTAAACGCATAAATTCTAACATAATTGATACTATTTTAACCATACAATTATTTCGCTTTTATTCAAGGCATGTATGTTGAATTTCTAAGCATTGATTTAACAAAAGTTATCATTATAAACAAATAGCTTGCCCGGCTACAAAACTGTAATTGAATTTTTGATATTTAGGCTTATGAGTACGGTGCTTTTGCCGATACCATGTGTGTGGAGGTTTCATGGATTTATCCAGCATTACGCCGCAGTCAGTGCTTGCATCCAAAATGGCCCAAACTGGAACTGAGTTTTCGCTATTAGCTACCCATCGTGCTATTGAGACGATGCAAACAGAGGGTCAGCTATTAGTTCAATTGGTTGAACAGGCGGGTGGCGTAGGACGAAATTTGAGTACAAGTGCTTGATACCTTAATATTTACGTCCTAGCGCGGTTCAACCTTGAGTGAGATTGTCGAACTGCTGTGGTGGGGGTTTGCATGAAAATCATTGCCACCAGATGCTTGTACTGTAGATAGCGATAATTATTTGGCTGGAACTGGCAATCCACCCTTTGAGGATTTGCCGTCTGAAAATTTGAGATCCCATCCAATTTTATCTCCAACTTTCAGACCGATTTGCTTAAACGTCCCTGCGGCAAACTCAATGAAATGGCGGCTGAGTTTTGTGCCTCCAAAGGATGGGCAGTTGTCACCCTGCAATGGTGAACAGGGTGGGACATTTTCAACAATTTCAACTATGGTGCCGTCAGCACTGACCCAGGCAACATCGAGAGAAATTAAACAATTTTTCATCCAGATTGAGTGGTAGTCATCCTGATCATATACAAAGAACATGCAGCGATTTGATTGCAAATACTGCCGATACATCAGGCCCCTGGCTCTTTCATTTGGTGTGCGGGCTACCTCTGCCAGATAGCGTTTGCCCTTGGCAACCACGTAGCCACCGTCAACCTCTGTATTTGCATCTGTAACGGTAGAAAAAGCCATAACCGCAACAGCAAGACACAAGAAAAATGAACGCACAGTACCCTCCTTGGTAACTACTCTCTCACTATGTTACATTAATACACGGAATTATGTGGAGATGAGATGCAATTTGCCAAATGGATGGTACTGACATGTATATGTACGTTTTTTGCACCGCATGTTTTTGCCTCAGATTCCGAAAAAGTTTTGCAGACAAGGCGTGTAACCGGAACCATAAAGGTGGACGGGCATCTCGATGAGCCTGATTGGCATAATCTTCCTGTTGCGACTGATTTCACGCAAGATTGGCCCGATCTTGGACGCGATGCGACCCTTAAAACAGAAGTAAAGGTTCTTTACGACAATAACTATATATATGTTGGTGCCAGAATGCACCATCCCCAAGGGAAAGCAAGCATTGTAAAACGCGTCCACAGGAGGGATCAGGACAGCTCCAGTGATTGGTTTGGTGTTCATATTGACAGTTTGCTGAATCGCAGTACTGCATTTGGCTTTTTTGTGAATGCAGGTGGAGTTCAGCGGGATGAATTGAAGTACAACGACACATCCACTGACACAAGCTGGGACGGGGTTTGGGAAAGTGCGGTCTCAATGGATAAGGATGGGTGGACGGCTGAGTTGAAAATACCACTCACTCTCTTGCGGATTCGCCCCGGCGGTGAACCGCAGACCTGGGGTATCAATTTTTACCGACAGGATCAAGGTGCCATACGTGAATACAGCAGATGGGAATGTGTTCCCCGTGGTCAATCAGCGTTCGTAAGCCGGTTCCCATTGCTGGTGGGTATTGAAGGATTGCAGCCGCATTTGAGGCGGGATTGGATTCCATATCTCAGTGCCCAGCGCAAATTTGAAACTTCGGAGCAACGCTACGATGACCGCAAATGGCTAAATCGGGTCGGGCTTGATGCACATCTTGGTGTAACGACTAATTCACAGCTCGACCTGACTGTGTGGCCAGATTTTGGGCAGGTAGAGGTAGATCAAGCAGTGATTAACCTCGGCACAACAGAAACATTTTTCCCCGAAAAACGCCCATTTTTTCTTGAAGGGACAGACATTTTCCGCGTTATTGGCCAGGACTTGCTTTACAGTCGGCGAATAGGCACGGGTATTTATGTTCCATCACCCAACAGTGACGAAGTGTTGCTGGATGCCCCCAGGACTACAGATATTGGCCTTGCGGCCAAGTACACAGCTAAACTTCCAGTGGGGCTAAATATCGGAGTATTGGGTGCGTCTGTTGAACCTGCCAGGGCAGACATGCTGGATATTAGTGGCAATAAATTTGAGAGAGAAATCTATCCTTTGACTAATTTCGGTGTTTTGCGTGTTCAGCAGTTTTTTGATAAGCGGGGGAGTTACATAGGTGGGTTTGCTTCGTATACGCGTCAGGCAAAGGAAACGGGACGAGAGGCCCAGGCGTATGCCATAGACGGGAGCTATAAAAGCTCGGATCGAAGCAAAACCATCCAGGCATCTGTTGCCAGAACTGATGCAGGTTATCGTAATCAGGATTCTCAGGATGGATGGCGAGCCTATTTATCAGCCAATCAGAGATGGAATAATGGTTTAAGCATTGACTTAACGGCTATTAACGCTGGCAAGACCTATGATCCTAATGACACGGGATACCTTAGCCGAGCGGACGAGCAACGGGCATCGCTTTCCATATCAAAACATCAGGATTATCGCTGGTGGGTTTTGCGTAACTACTCTCCCAGTATCGGTATTTCCGCTTCGAGAGATCAGGCAGGGAAAATCACTGGAAGTTCGATGTCTGTGGGCTTCATGGCAAATTTTATGAATTTTTGGTTCATGAGGTCTGAAGGTGGTGTCAATTTTTCAGCCTATGATGACCGTGAACTCCGGACTTTCAGAGATCCAGTCAAAAAATATTTGAAGACCAAAGACAGCCCTTATTTTACGGTCTATGCAGATACAGCAGCCAATAAACCATATTATGTAAGTATTTCTATTGCCAAAACACAATATGAAGGCGGGCCTAGTGACGACTTTGGGTTTAATCAAACCATCAAGCCCCATTCTGCTTTTGAGATACAACTTGGCTCCGGCTATACAAAGTCCAGAGGTGGCAGACGTTGGATGGAAACTGTACAAGGCATTCCTGTCACAGGGATTAGAGAAATGAGCCAATTCAACCAGACCTTGCGCTTATCCTATGCTGTTGACCCAAACTTAACGTTGCAATTCTTCAGTCAATGGTTGGCGGGTACATGGAATTACAGGGATTTCATGCAATACGTTGATGACGATACTCTTGAAGACTGGGCCAACCCATCATATACAGCAGATAGTGCCAGGAGTTGGACAGTCAATCTAATAACCAGATGGGAATTCAGACCTGGCTCTACCGCCTACTTGGTTTACACTCACGGAGCGTCCACTAACCAGCTAATCAGTCAAAATGCGGGGCTAAGCCCATGGAGTGATCTCTCCATCCTAAAGCACCTACCGAGCGATGACGTAGTTCAACTAAAGATAAGTTGGTTGTTTAGATGAAATAAAAAAACACTTGACTAAATCAAACGATTGATTAAAATGTTTTATTGTGCTGATCAATCGTTTGATCAACTCTCGAAATGAAGTAAATGTATGGCATCTCAAATCCAAGAACATGGTCAAGATACGCGACAGCGCCTGATGGAAGCGGCACTGCTGGCCTTTGCTGACAAAGGCTTTGATGGTGTTGGCGTTCGTGAAATCGCTCAAAAGGCAAAAGCAAATCCTGCCATGATTGCTTATCACTTCGGCAGCAAAGAGGGGTTGTACGAGGCTTCACTGAAATGGTTTGCCGCAGACTTTTTTCAATGGCTTCAAGATATTCCGATTGCGCCAGACCCATGCGCACCTGACGCTCGAGATAGCGCGTTATTGGGGTTAAAATCATTCATCAGGGAATTGTTTGAAAACCTGATATCAAGTAGCCACAAAAAATTTCGCATGAGTGAGTTGCTTCAGAGAGCGGCGCAAAAGCTATGGACTCAGGAGATGGCAAAGCCGAGAACGGGGCTGGCCGATCTCTTTCTTGAGCATACCCGTAAGTCGGCAGACCACATCATTGCATGTGCCAGCATACTAAGGCCAGAACTTTCAAAAACTGAACTGGAAGCAACAGTGGCCAGCATTCAAGGGCCGATATTGTTTTTTTACAGGAGCTTTGATGTTACCCAGACAGTGCGCGGCGTACCATATACTGAGGACGACTTAAAAAAAATTTCTCAGCATTTTATAGACTTTAGCCTGAGGGGGTTAGGGATCCCATGTGTTTTTTCTAATGAAGGAGCGTGAACATGCTCATATTTTTTCCACCAGCAATTCTTGATTATCAGGAGGGCCTGAATGACACAATTGGCAGTACTCGGGCAAATGTTACCGAACAGCTGAAATTGGATTTTTCAAGTGCTCTGAATAAGGCAAGCCTTGAGAACCCACTGTTAAAAGCAGCAAAAGCATTGGTTGATGAGCGTAGAGGCCTGATAAGGACGGTCAAGGCGGACATATATCCGCAACTAACCATTAATGGCGACTTCAGCAGAATGAAAGATGTATCAATGCTGAATAGCAGCTTCGGAGAAAGCCTGACGGGTGAATCATCAATGCTTCCTATCGATGTGAACTCATTAATCGCGCCGCGGAGTTACTACACCACGAATATTGGTGTAAACCAACCTCTTTTTTACTTTGGCAAAATCAGTACGGCCGTTGATATAGCAAAAATGGGGGCAAATGAGTCGGAGGCGGCCTATAAGACATCAGAGTTAAACGTTCTCCACGGAGTTGCGAAAGCGTATCTGGCTGTCTTGTCTGCCAAGGCAGAGACTGAGGTGATTCAGTCTCGCAAGTTGGCTGCAGAACAGTTTTTAAGCGATGTGACAGCCAAACTTGAAGTGCAGAGCGCGACAGAATTGGATCGTTTAAGAGCCGAGAGCGAATTATTTGCTGTAATGCCAGATGCACTTCAAGCTGATGCCAATCTAAAGAGAGCAAAGGAGGTTCTGAGCGGAATGTTGGGGCTTGATCCAAAAACGGATTTAGAGCTTTCAGATATGGGTTTGCCACCGGAAATAAGCACTCCGCTGGCAGGAGAAGAAAGAAGTGAAATAACCCAATTAAAAATCCAGGAAAGTATTCTTAAGGCCAATGACAAAATCATTAAGTCCGACCTGTTGCCAAAGTTGGATTTGAGTGCACAGTACGGCTATCAGGCGGCAAAGACCGCAAACTTGTTCAAAGAGCCGTATGACCCCTGGCGATTTACTATTTCGATGCGTTGGCCGATTTTTGACGGTTTACGCATGAGTGGTAAAAGGGCGCAAAATTTTGCACAGATTGAACAGACACGCCAACTGCGTGCAAATCAGGAGCGCAATTTCGCTGTAGAGCAACAGAGCGCAGAGCGAGAACTTGGTAAAGCAAGAGCCTTTTTGGAAGCGGCGAAGAAGGCATTTGACACAGGACAGGAAGCTCTGCGAGTCAGCAAGGAATCTTATGAGCAGGGTTTGATTACCAGCCTGGACTTGCTTCAGGCAGAGCGGACAGCCCATCAGCTTCAGAGCCAGCTTAGGCGGGCAGAGCTTGGGGTTTGGTCTGCAATTTTCGATTACCAGCGTTCCCATTCCCTTTTACCCAATTGACCCAGTAATCAGTGAGGAATAAACATGAATAGCAAAACAATAATAATTGGCTCTGTAATAGCTCTTGTCGTTATAGGCTCTATATCGTACAACCGCTCAAAGCGAAACGAAGAGCTGAATAAACAACATCATCTCAAGGAATTGGCAGAGATTCCTGTAACGATGGTCGAGGTTGAGTTAAAGAGATTCCGTACTGTCATTCCCTTCACCGGCAATCTTCTGGCGGTGAACAGAGCCGAATTGAAGGCTGAAGTTTCAGGGCGTTTGACTCGTGTGGCAGTTTTTGAAGGCGATCACGTTGTCCGCGGTTCGGTGCTTTCCGTCCAGGACGAAGAAGATTTGCAACTTGCAGTGACGGCGGCTGAAGCCCAGCTTGTTCAGGCCCAGGCTCAGGCTCAGCAGGCAACCAACGATTTTGAGAGAGCAAATCAACTTCTGGAAAAACGTAGCATTACCAAACAGGCAGCCCAGCAGGCAGAGACGTATTATACGGCTTCACAGGCAGGTGTCAGGGCGGCAGAGAGCAATTTGGGAATGGCAAAGAGCCGCCTACACAAAGCCCAAATCCGTAGCCCTTTTGACGGCCAGGTGGCCCAGAGTCTTGTTAAAGTGGGCGAAATTTTAAACCCGGGGCAAACAGCCTTCAGTATTGTCGATAACAGAAAAATGGAAATCGAGGCCGATTTACCAGCCGATAATCTAAGTATTGTAAAACCTGGTCTTACAGTACGTTTTAATGTTTCGGGGTACGAGAGCCAGTTTGAAGGGCAGGTAGCCCAGGTTGCACCTGCCGTGAGACAAGATGGCCGGACTTTGCGTGTGAGAATTGTAGTCCCCAACAATGATGGACTGTTGAAGAGCGGATTATTTGCCGAGGGTGAAATTATTTCAGGGCAGGCTACGGATAAGCCAGCCCTGCCGTCAAATTTTATTACCGCCACCGGCAAAAGTGCAGACATTTTTGTTGCAGAAGATAACATTGCGCGCCAGATGAGGATTTCCATTGGCAATGACCAGGACGGGTGGAGGCCTATTGAGAGTGGTAGTGTCGTTGCTGGAACCAAGGTAGTAGCTCAGGGCCGCGAACTTGTTGCTGAAGGTGCCCGGCTGCGCGTTGTGAACCCTGAAGAAACCGCTAAAGGGCAGGTGAATTAGTATGTGGCTGTCAAATGTTTCAATTAAGCGTCCCGTAACTACGACTTGCATAATGATGGGTTTCATCGTGCTGGGGCTGTTCAGCCTGCGTAGCCTGGGTTTGGATAGTTTCCCTAAGATAGATTTTCCTGTAGTAACCGTAAGCGTCATTTATCCCGGCGCAAGCCCGGACGCTGTTGAGCAGGATGTTGTAAAAAAAATCGAGGAAGTTGTAAATCCGCTTGAAAAAATCAGGGAAATTAGTTCTACAAGTATGGATTCCGTTGGCCTTATTGTGGCTGAGTTTGAGTTGGAGCGTGACGTAGACAAAGCGATGGAGGATGTCAGATCAGTCGTAGCGCAGATAAGAAGAGATCTGCCAGATACCATAGAAGAACCGATAATTCGCAAGATTGACCCCTCTCAGGCTCCCGTATTGTCTTTAGTCCTGCGCCCGATTAGTGATGCCCATGCCATGACTGATAAGGAATTAACCAGAATTGCAGACGAATTTCTCAAGCGTAGACTTGAAAACGTTCCAGGAGTTGGCAAGGTCGACCTGGTTGGGGATGCAAAGCGAGAAGTAGCAATCCAAATAGATCCATCCAAAATGGAGGCGTTGGGCATAACTCTGCCCCAGATAATTGGCGCAGTGGGCGGCGATACAATTGCCATTCCAAGCGGAAATCTGTTGCAGGGTACGCGGGAAATATCCGTAAAAGTTGATGCCAAAGCAAGGCAAGTTGCGGACTTCGAGTATGTGATCGTAGGGAACCAGCAGGGCAGACCCATCGAGCTGAGGGAAGTTGCTACTGTTATTGACGGTGAAAAGGAGCGGCGCACATCTGCCAGGTATAACGGCCAAAATGCTGTTGCGATTGAATTGCAGAGACAGTCTGGAGGCAACATTGTCGCCATGGTCAAGTCTGTCATGTCGGTATTAGAAGAAATCAGACCTGAGCTACAGGAAAAGGGCATCGAGTTTGTCGTTGCCAAGGATCAGTCTAAGTTCATCAAAGAGGCTGTTCACGATGTTGTTATTACAATTCTTATCGGAGCGGCTATTACGATTTTGATTGTATTTTATTTCCTTAAATCCTGGCGCAGCACCATTATTACCAGTCTCACGTTACCGGTATCGATTATTGGCTCGTTTATCATAATGAAAATATTGGATTTTACGCTGAATACGGTCACTTTGATGGCAGTCTCTCTGGCGGTGGGTATTTTGATAGATGACGCAATTGTTGTGCGCGAAAACATCACCCGTCATGCAGAAATGGGCAAAGATCACGTTAGGGCCGCCATAGAAGGGACTGCTGAAATCGGCCCTGCAGTGGTGGCGACCACCATGTGTATTCTGGCCGTCTTTGTACCGGTGGCGTTCATGGGCGGCATCGTAGGGAGGGTTTTCTTCTCCTTCGGAATGGTAGTGGCATTTGCAGTTGCCATCTCTCTCTTCGTCAGTTTCACACTTGATCCTATGCTCAGCTCCGTCTGGCCTGACCCGGAACATGGACAAGGGGGGCATGGGTTTGGCCATGGGTTTGCCCGTAAGAAGCGCGGTTTTATTATGAGATCAGTTGGTTGGTTCAACGTTTACATCGAGCGGCTGGAGAGATTTTACAGCAAAGCCATCAAATGGGCATTGGATCACCGCAAAACAGTCATGGCAATAGGCCTGGGCAGTTTCGTTCTGGCTGTGTCCTTAATGGGTATGCTGGGGGGAGAATTCCAGCCTGAATATGACAGAGGCGATTTGCAAGTCAGTTTTACAACCGAGCCAGGGGCTAATCTGGAAGCCACAATGCACAAGGCCGAAGAACTTGAAAAAATTATCGCATCTAAAACAGATGGCACCCCAAACCATGAAATCAGCATTGTTTACACAACCATCGGGACGGGAATGGTGGGCACCCTCAATCAGGGGACTATTTACGTTAAGCTAACCGATGAAAAGCGCCGCGATTACGTAGCTATTAGGCGTGAATTGCGGGATCGGCTGAGCAAAATTCCCGGAGTTGAAATAGGCGTTGGTGTGGTCTCAGATATGCCAGGCGATAGCAGACCATTCAATATCGCTATCCTCAGCCCTGAGAGGAAATTAACCGAAAGGGCCGAACCACTGGTGCGTGGAGTTTTTGAAAAAATTACTGGCGCAGTGGATATAACCAGCAGCAATGACAAAGGCAGGCCAGAAATAAGACTTATGATAGACAGAAAACGGGCCTCGGATCTTGGCGTTTCGCCAATGGCGATAGCAAACGTAGTAAGGCCTATGGTTGATGGTTTGGATGTTGCTAAATATGAGGACATCTCTGGCGAACAGTACAACGTCAGGTTGCGCCTATCGGATCAAAACCGTGCAACTATAGATCAGCTTGGCTCACTCACTGTAACTTCCAGCAAAAAAGACCAGGCGGGAAATGCTATAAATGTAAAGGTTTCAAACGTAGCTACTTTTGAAGAAGGTATTGTCCAGGGGAAGCTCCAGAGGCGCAGAATGCAGACCCAGGTAACACTGAGTGCAAATAAAGAAGGTAAAACCCTTAATGAAGTGACAGCCGAGCTTTCAAAGGGTATTGATGAACTAAAAGCTAATGGTTTGCTGCCGTCGAGCGTATCTGTAGGTTTTGAAGGAATGTCACGCTACGCAGCCGAAACTGCCGGACACATGGCTACGGCAATTTTGCTGGCACTCTTCTTTATATACTTTGTGCTGGCAAGCCAATTTGAGAGCTTCAAACTTCCCGTAACTATTATGCTGTCTTTGCCCCTGTCCCTCGTGGGGATGGTGATAATGCTTCTAATGACGGGTGATTCCATGTCCATGATGTCCCAGATCGGCCTTATCATGCTGATGGGTCTGGTAGTCAAGAATGCCATTCTCTTGGTTGACCGCACGTTGCAGCTAATGCGGGAGAGAAATTTATCCCGTCACGATGCTTTGGTGCAAGCAGGTATGACTCGTCTGCGGCCAATATTGATGACAAGTCTCGCCATTATCGGTGGCATGTTACCCCTGTTTCTTGCCATTGGTGCAGGAGCCGAGATGCGTGCTCCGATGGCCAGGGCAGTGGTGGGAGGTATAATTACCTCCACATTGTTGACGCTGATAGTTATCCCAGTATTTTTTGATATTCTGGATGAGTTCAGTATCAAAAAGCTATGGAGAAAAGTTAGGGGAAAATAGGGGCATCTGCCTGATTCCGAGTTCTGAGAATCAATTGGTGTCTTTCTCCAGTCCCCCATATTTGGCTACAATCCTCTTTTCGCCGGATTCAAATCTGATTGTGTAGGTTAGCATCTCACCTGCACCGGTTATGCCTGTTATTACGCCCCTGCCAAAGCGGGGGCTGGTTATGCGGGTGCCTTTATCCCAGGTATTTTGTTGGTTTAACTGTTTTGAAGATTGTTTTTCTGTATCCTCTGAACTTGAATCAGTCTTGAAAGACATATTACTTTCTGTTGAGGAAGATATATCAGCCAAATCCATTTGAGACTTTGCTCTGTCAAAGAAATTTCTTATTCTCTGCAATTCGGTGGCTACATTCATGCCGCTGCTGCCACGCTGCTGGCTGTACGGCCTGCCCTGAACCCCCTGGTTGGCCTGATACATCTGTGTTCCCCACCTCACAGGATTTTCCAGTGCATTTTCAGGAAGCTCTTTCAAAAACCGGCTAGGCATGCTCATCATCTCCTGTCCATTGATCCTCCTTCGCCTGGCTGCAGAGATGTTGAGTTTACGCTGCGCTCTTGTGATTGCGACATAAAATAGCCGCCGCTCTTCTTCCAGACCCTCTTCTGTTTCACGGGTGTTGCGGTTTGGGAATACATCATCTTCCAGGCCAACCAAATAAACAGTAGGGAACTCCAGCCCTTTGGCGCAATGGATTGTCATGAGGGACAGGGTGGCGTTCTGCTCTATTTCGTCCGTGTCAGAGGCGAGGGTGACTCGGTCTAAAAATTCTGCCAGCCGCAGACCAAGGTCTTCGGCCTCGACAGCGGCAGAAATGAATTCCTCCAGATTGCGGAGCCTGCTTTCGGAATCCAGGGAATTTTCATCCTCTAGTGCCTGGACATAGCCTGATTCCTGCAAAACCCAACGGATTAGCCCAGCCAGTGATTGCGCTTGCAACTCTGTTGCTGCATTCTTGAAAAGGTCTAAAAACCTGACCATTTCCCGCTTTGCCCGTCCTTTAAGCTCACCTGCTCTTAAAAGTTTCTCAGCACCTTCCAGGGGAGTCCCGTCTTCTGGTATTGCAGATTCAATTCTTTGGAGTGTGGAAAGTCCAACGCCCCTCTTTGGCTCACTCACAGCGCGGCGGAAACTTGTTATGTCAAACGGGTTTGAAATTAATCTGAGGTATGCTAAAACGTCTTTGACTTCTTTTCGTTCATAAAACTTTACTCCGCCAACCAGCTTGTAAGGCATGTTGACCGACCTGAGTGCATCTTCCAACTGTCGGGACTGCCAGTTGGCTCGATACAAAATTGCAGTGCGGATACCTGGAAAATTTGCCATATCTTCCTGTATCTGGTTAACGACCCAATCCGCCTCTGTCCGCCCTTCGTCGAGTAGTTTGAATGTAATCAGCTCACCATCGCCCAGCTCTGTCCAGAGAGTTTTTCCCAAGCGTTGGCTGTTATTTGCTATTACAGTTGATGCTGCATCCAGAATTTTTTGTGTTGATCTGTAGTTCTGCTCCAGTTTAATTTGCCTTGCTTCAGGGAAATCCCTTTTGAAGTCAAGTATGTTTCTGATGTCAGCTCCCCGCCATCCGTAGATCGATTGATCTTCGTCACCGACAACGCACAAGTTATGGTGGTTGCCAGCCAGATGCTGTACAAGGAAGTATTGTGATCTATTGGTATCTTGATATTCATCTACCAGGATATACGGAAATTTTTGACCATAAATATTGCGAATAGCTTCAATTCGCATGAGGCGCTCAGCGTAGAGCAACAAGTCATCAAAGTCACATGCGCGATGCGTTTTTAGCCCCCTCTGGTAAAGGTCATATGCCTCAATCGCTTTGCGTGTCCAGGCATCCAGGGCTTCCTCGGCCGCCTCTTCGGGGAGTAGGCAGCGGTTTTTGAAGTTGCTAATAAATTCAAGAACCCTGCGGGGATGAAATTGTTTCTCAGATAGTTTTAGCTCTGTAATTACTTGTTTAATCAGGCTTTTTTGATCTGAAGGGTCAAAAATCACAAAATCCCTGCCCACAGGCGTTTTGTCTCCATCCCGCCTGAGAATGCGCGTACAAAAGCTATGGAAGGTACTCATCCACATCTGTTCTACAGGCACTGATACCAGACGCTGAACCCTTTCGCGCATCTCCTCGGCGGCTTTGTTTGTAAAGGTCATTGCCAGGATTGAGCCTGGGTGAATGCCTATCTCTTCAATTAACCATGCAATGCGCCTGGTAATTACCGTGGTCTTGCCAGACCCGGCTCCGGCCAGTATCAATAATGGCCCGTGGACATGCTGAACGGCTTCTTTCTGTTGCTCGTTCAAATCATGTAAGAGGGGATGGGCAGGGGACAACAAATCATCCATGCTAGTAAGTTTTCATGTGGCAAAAATTCCAGGTTGGGTTACTCTGAAAAAACGCCCCCATGGCGGAATGGCAGACGCTGCGGACTTAAAATCCGTTGCCAGCAATGGCGTCCCGGTTCAAGTCCGGGTGGGGGCACCAAGGCAGGTTTCGTTTTTTGAAAAAACCAAAAAACCGTCCTCAACCGCAATTTTAATCTATTCACCGGCAGATATCTTCCATTAACCTATGTGATAAAATTTTTCTGTAGGGTATAAACTAAACCCGGAGTTGAAACGAATACTTTTTTACCCTGTGTATTGGGTGCAGGTTTTTTTTGGAGTTTCTAACATGAAACGCAAGTTTTGGGTTTTTGGCACTATTGGGCTTGTTGTACTGATTGGGATTGGTATGGCATTCCGTAAAGATGGCGGGATGGTGATTGTAACTTCAAAGGTTGTCCGTGAAAATTTGGTTTCAAAGGTGAGTGCCAATGGCAAGATACAGGCAGTCCGAAAAGCAGACCTGAGCGCGCTTTACTCCGGCCAAGTAACAAGGCTCGCAGTCAATGAGGGGGATATTGTAAAAGAAGGTCAATTTTTGTTGGAGATAGACCCTTCCAGGACAAAGGCCGCCGTTGATGGCTATACAGCTTCTAGGCAAGCAGCTGTTGCAGACCTTGATTCGGCTAAATCCCGATTAGAGCAGGCCCGCAGTGATTTTAGACGTTCTGAAAGCAATAGGGCGGCTGGGATAATTTCTGAGGCCGAATTTGAAAATGTAAGGACGGCTCTGGCCACGGCAGAAAGTTCTGTACAGTCGTTAACAATGAGGGTTGAGCAGGCATCTGCCAGTTTGCAGGAAGCCGAAGTCTCCCACGCCAAAACAATCATAGTGTCACCTATGGATGGTGTTGTAACCTCAAGGCGGATAGAAGAGGGTGAAACCGCTGTAATAGGTGTCCAAAACCAACCTGGCACTGTTCTCTTAACTGTCTCTGACATGAGCAAAATTGAAACTGAACTAGAGGTGGACGAGGCTGCAATTCCTAATGTAAAGCTGGGCCAGGAAGCAGAAATCCGTATTGACGCATACCCAAATAAGACATTCAAAGGTATTGTGACCGAGGTTGGTGGAAGTCCCTTACTCAGCAGGACAGGTGGACAGGAAGCTATTAAATTTAAGGTAAAAGTCCAGATTCAGGATCCACCGGATACAATCAAACCCGGTCTGAGTGCCCAGGCTGACATATTTACGGGCACCAGCAACGATGCGCTTGCCATACCTTTCCAGGCTCTTGTGGTAAGGGATAAAGTTTTGAAAGAGGGAGAGAAATTCAACCCGGGCGACAAGAAAGAAGAAGAAGGAGTTTACCTGGTGGCAGGGGATACCGTTAAATTTGCGAAGGTAGAAACTGGTTTGACTGGTGATATGAGTGTAGAAATAATTTCAGGACTTAAAGAGGACGATGTGGTGGCATCGGGTCCATTGAGAGCGCTGAGGGAGCTGCTCGACGGAACCAAGGTAAAAATTGATGCCAAAAAAACTGGAAAAAACTAAGAGCTGAGGCCCCCTTTTGACTATCTCGGAATTATTTCGCTCGGCCCTACGCTCACTGTTTGCCCACAAACTGCGTAGCTTTCTGACGCTGTTAGGCATGGTTATCAGCGTTTCAGCCATTGTTGCGGTGGTAAGCATCATTTCAGGCCTGAATCAGAACATTCGGGATGAACTCATGTTGTTTTCCCCGGACATGTTCATGGTTAGTCGGTTTGGGGTGATCATGGGTAGGGAACAGTGGCTCGAGGCCCTCAAACGACCCAATGTCACTCTGGATGATTATCGCCGGATAAAGGCCGCCGGATTCCCCACGGTTGCTGAAGTAGGCGCAGGGACCGGAACTGGAAGGATGGTTTCTTATGGAGAAAAAAAACTTGAAGGCACGACAATAGTTGGGTGCACTGCTAATGTAGCCGCGATCCTCAACATCAATGTTGACGATGGGTTGGGAAGGTTTTTTTCTGAAGCGGAGGATGACGCTGGCAGATACGTGGCATTTATTGGCGCAGACATAAAAGATGAGCTATTTGGTCCTCAGGATCCCATTGGCAGGAATATTCTTGTCGCCGGAATACCCTTCCAGGTAATTGGCATGATGCCCAAAAAAGGGAAATCACTTCTTGGAGATGATGATTGGGACAGCCGTGTTTATATCCCTTTTTCTGTATATAGCAGAAACTTTCTCTCACCACGTTCCTCTATAGAAATATATGTAAAGGCAAAGAGCCTGGATGTGGTAGAGGAAGCCAAGGATGACGTACGGGCTTACCTTAGAGCTATGAGACATACCAGTTTCCGCGCTCCTGATCCTTTTGGAATTGTATCTCAGGAATCTGCTATGGAAATGATTAGTAAAATGACAGGCCCTATGATTCTATTTATTGTAGCGATTACTGGCGTGAGCCTTTTTGTGGGCGGTATTGTCATTATGAACATAATGCTGGTCAGTGTAGCGGAAAGGACTCAAGAGATAGGCATAAGGATGGCCATAGGGGCCAGGAAACGAGACATATCGCGCCAGTTTTTACTTGAAGCGGCTTTGATGTCTGGTGTGGGCGGATTGTTTGGGTTTTTGTTAGGGGCCGGGTTGGCCCTTAGCGTCAAGGGTATGACCGGCTTCCCCGCCCAGGTCACCTACGCTATTGTCTTTATGGCTATTGGTCTTGCGGCCATGGTTGGACTTACGGCTGGTTTTTTTCCAGCAAAGAGGGCCGCCAATTTGGTTGTCATAGATGCCATCAGGGCGGAGTGAGCAATGGCTATAAAACTGTACCAATTCACTTTTATTCGTGCCCTCAGCAAAGAGAATATCCGCTTTGCTCTAAATTCTATAAAGGTACAGAAACTGCGGTCCTTCCTTACGCTGTTGGGTATCGTGGTCGGCGTTGCCGCAGTCATTACCATGGTCAGTCTGGTGGCTGGTTTTAACAGTGCCTTTACCGGTGTCTTTGAGTCTTTTGGCGTTTCCAAGGTCGAAATCAGACGATTTGATCCTAGCCAGGGCATGAACAATAGTCCAATTCCAGCTGATCAGTTTAGACGGCCAACTCTGGTGCTCGAAGATGTGGAGATGCTTAAGAGGAATTTGACACTTGCAAAGGCCATCAGCCCGATGCGGGTCTTTGGCGGCAATGTAACAATAAAAAATTCAAAAGGAGATGAAGCCAACTACCCAGTAATCTTTGGGGTTACTCCTGAATATGCAACTGTCAATAACGCTGAAATAGAAGACGGGCGATTTTTTGCCCAGGCCGACATTTACCATGCCACAAGGACTTGTATTCTGGGCGACGACGTGGCTAAGGCTCTCTTCCCCCACAACGATCCGCTTGGTAGGGAAATCTACTTTGACGGCGTTCCCATGCGAATAATAGGCATAACAAAAAAAAAGGGATCCTTCATGGGCCAGAGCCTTGATAATCAGGCGTATATTCCCATCAGTGCTTTTGACGAAATGTATCCGACTGTAAAAAACAGGAGTTGGAACCCCCTGCGGATAGCTCTGGTTCCCAAAAGTGCTGACCAGGTTCCGAATCTGATTGACGAGGTCACCACAGCCATGCGAGCAAAAAGAGGACTTAAGCCTGGTGAGCCAAACAACTTTGCTGTTACTTCCAGTGAAAGCGAGTTGGAATCATTTCGCAGCATCACTAATGGGATAGCTGCGGTAATGATACTAATTGCCAGCATTGCTCTAATTGTTGGTGGAGTGGGTGTTATGAATATTATGTTGGTCAGTGTTACTGAGCGCACCCGCGAAATAGGTGTCAGAAAGGCTCTTGGGGCCACTCGCAAAGACATAGCTGCTCAATTTTTGGTAGAAGCCATTACTCTCACAGGTGTCGGCGGAACAGTGGGCATAATCTTTGGAATCGGTGGCGGTTTTCTTGTGAAACTCCTTTCTGGGTTCCCCGCGGCAGCCCCACTCTGGTCAATAATATTAGGATTTGTTGTAAGCACCAGTGTCGGACTGGTTGCAGGTCTATGGCCGGCTGTCAAGGCTGCCCGACAAGACCCCATTGAAGCCCTTAGATATGAATAATTCCAGTTGCCAGCATTCAGATGGATAGTGTTGCATATTGGTAATGAGCGATAATTCACCAAAAGTTATCAGGAACTTTGGACTTTGGGTTTACACTTGTAGTATGTGAAGGAATATCTATGATGCTGTTTCGGTGGCGTATTTCAACTGCTGTGTTATCACTGTTTGCTTTGATTGGTTTGCTCTGCTTGGGCACCGCCTGTTCTAACAGGCCCAAGGCGGGTGCTGCGAGGGTGTACACAGGTAGTTTGACGGCTGCCCAGCTATTGGAAAAAGGGCGATTGGAGCTGCAGCGCAAAAAATGGGACGATGGTCGCCAGACGTTGAAACTTATAGAAGAGTTTTTGCCCGGCTCAGAAGAGTTTCCTGAGGCCAAAATGCTGATTGCCGATAGTTATTTTTATGGGAGTAGGTCTAGCTACCTGGAGGCCGAAGTAGAATACCAGAGCTTGCTGAACTATTTTCCCAGACACACTCAAAGAGAATATGTCTTGTATCGAATAGCTCTTTGCCGCTATGCGACCATAGAAAATGGCGAAAGGGATCAAACTGCCACTCACAAAGCTATTGAGGCATTTAGCCGTCTTTTGCAGGAAGCGCCTGGGACTCCATATGCCACGGACGTGAGGGCCAAGATTACACAATGCTGGAAAAGACTGGCAGAGCATGAACTAGTAGTTGGTATTTTCTATGTGAATACTTTTCAGTATGCTGCCGCAGAAACCAGGTTGAAAGGCATGTTGGAGACATATCCTGAATATTCAGACCGCGAGCGCGCCTATTACTACATGGGTGAGGCATTGAGGCGCAAATATCCCGACCGTGATTTGCACTCACAGGAGGTTCGAGCTTTTCTTGACACAATTAATAAGCGCGAGGAGGACGTGTTGACCCCCCAGGAAAGAAAGCAATTGGCCGACCGGATGAATGTTTTTGTCAAAGCTGAGTTAGAAAAATATACGGCAGAGGCAAAGTCATACTATGAGCGGCTTGTTGAAAGCTATCCGGGTAGCCAGTGGGCCGGCCGCGCTCGTGACAGATTGTTGGAAATTGGCCAAACCAGGATTGCTGAAGAACTGGATGGATGATTTCTAGTGATTTGGCATTGTGATAGATAATGGTACGGGCGCAACCAGAAAACACTGGTTGGCCTGTGGTTTTGTGATGCTTCCTGAATTATCTATAATCAACACTTTACTTTTTTTATTTTGATTTGGGAAAAAAGGCTCAGGTCGTAGCAAACAGTGATTAACGCTCGGAATCGGCATGGCACAACTACTCGGTGATCTGCATTTTTTGGTTTCAGCTTCTGACGTAAAACAGTTGGGCGTTTGCTTCGCTGAAGTTGCCTTTGTGGGACGGAGCAACGTAGGCAAGTCCAGCTTGTTGAATGCGGTGGCGCAACAGAAACAACTGGCAAGAGTTTCAAAAACTCCTGGGAGAACCAGGCTCATCAACGTATTTATGACGGGTTCGGACAGATGGGTGGTTGACCTGCCAGGCTACGGTTTCGCTTCAGGGCCTGCGGCAGAAAAGAAAAAATGGCAGGCCATGGTCGAGGGCTATTTGAAAGGCAGAAGCTCACTCAGAATTGTATTTGTTTTGGTTGATGCAGAGGTCGGGCCGACAAAGCTGGACATCCAAATGATTGAGTGGTTGAGAACGATGGAATTACCATACAGAGTCGTGGCAACAAAGGTTGACAAAGTTAAGTCTTCAAGGCAACTTTTCCAGAGGAAAGAAGTTGCGGCCATGCTAGGCCTGTTGCCCGGCGATATAGCCTGGGTTTCCAGTGCAAAGGGGACTGGCATAGCTGATTTTCGCAAAGAAATAGCAGGAGTATTAGAGCTATAATAAGAGCCAATTTCAAAACCTCCCACGGATTTTACCATTTATGTTCCTGGGGCAGCATAAATTCGTGTCTGCGGCCATCAGTCGGCCCCTTGCCGTGGCCATTTTGCCAACAATGTGGTATTTAGCCTGATTTCAGACAGGGCTACGCCAAGGCGGCATCGCATTTTGCGCTTGTTTGACCGGTTTTTTGCTCACTCAAGCATACGAATTAAGTCGCTTTCTATGCGCGGGAACAAATATTGCTGTATACTGTTCATCAGGCAGGGGATGCCGAGAGATTGCGATAATCTATGGGGACAGGGTGTCCTTGTGAAAAACCCATTTACACAAAAATTTG
>Ga0082212_10003598_pt1 | contig 21898 bp, 14 predicted proteins | sample TergutNt197P3_FD_71548 | JGI IMG/M metagenome (GOLD analysis project Ga0082212, IMG submission 71548) | Neocapritermes taracua P3 segment gut microbial communities from Petit-Saut dam, French Guiana - Nt197 P3 | ecosystem: Host-associated > Arthropoda: Insects > Digestive system > Gut ...
GAATGGTGGAAAAGGGGTGCGATTGACCGCGTTTTGAGCGGGGATCGGGAACTTTTTTCAGGCACTGAACGAAAATTTCGAGCGATGCAGGGGCGGATTTTTCGGGTACGGAATTCGTAGGGGCGGAAGTTGTGGGTACGGAATTCGTAGGGGCGGATTGTGCGGTTGCAGACATTGGGACCTCCATGTCGTCAAAGGAAAAACGGAAAATATTTACGTCTGAACCTAATACGATGGAAAATCCGAAAAGGACGGAAGATTCTCTGGGGAACTTGGGGACGGACTGATGGTGTCAACATCCTGATTTATGGCAAGCCCAGCACAGGTAAGACGGAAATGGCCAAGACGCTCTGCAAGGAAATCGGTATTCCGCTTTATGTCGTGTCAAATGATCCGTCCAACGAGCGGAACGACTTCGGACGGCGCGGTGATCTGGCTGCCGCCATCTGCCTTTTACAGGACGATCATCGCTCCGTGCTGCTGATGGACGAAGCGGAAGACGTTTTCGGTGCCTCGCCGGGGTTGTTTCAGCTTTTTGGAATACGCATGACCGGGAAAGGCGGCGATACAAAGTCGAAACTGTTTTTGAACAAACTGCTGGAGCGTAATGCCGTGCCGGTGATTTGGATCAGTAACAGTATTCGCGGCGTCGATCCGGCACATCTCAGGCGATTCTCGTATGCCATGAACATGGAAGCCCCCGACGAAGCGGTGCAGACTCGAATTTGGAATTATTCGGCACGAAAGAACAAAGTGAAACTGCCGAAGGAGCGAATCGACAAACTGGTCGAGTCTTATGACATTGCCCCGGCGATCATCGACACGTCACTGCGAACGGCGGCGTTGACCGGGGATCACGAAGCGATTGAAAAAACGATTGACGCTCTCCAAACGGCCATGCACGGACATTCCACCAAACGAAAATTTGTCAGGGAACACGGATTTTTAACGGCTTTACTCAACTGTGACACCGATCTGGAAAAATTGGCACAACGGATTGTTTCCCACAAAAATACGGCCTTTTCACTCTGTCTTTACGGAGTTCCCGGCTCGGGCAAGTCGGCTTATGCCCGGTTTTTGGCGGAGCAACTGAAAATGAATATTTTGCACAAACGAGCAAGTGACCTGCTCGGTATGTGGGTCGGCGAATCAGAAAAGAACATTGCCGCCGCGTTTTCCGAAGCACGACGGAAAAAGATGTTGCTTGTCTTTGATGAGGCGGATAGTTTTTTGCAAGACCGCCGCCGTGCCCATCGCAGTTGGGAAGTCACACAGGTCAACGAGATGCTCACGCAGATGGAAAGCCACCCGTTGCCGTTTGTCTGTACAACGAATCTGATAAACGGCCTCGACCAGGCATCACTCAGGCGTTTTACGTTTAAGGTCAAATATGATTTTTTGACTCGCAAACAAATTGAAGCGGCGTTCAAACATTTTTTCAGCATGGAACCAACCGTATCCCTGAACGGTTTGACCAATCTCACGCCGGGAGACTTTGCGGTTGTTGCCATGAAAGCCCGTATTTGCGGTATTGACGATCCCAATGAACTTGTGGCGATGCTTCGGATGGAACAGGAGGTAAAAGACGTCAAGCATAACACCCTTGGTTTCGCCGTGTCCGGTGGCCATTGATTCGAAAAAACGTAGCCGTTCACGCCAATTCATTTCATTGCTGTTGTCAAGTCGTCAAGATCGCTTGCCGTGATAATTCACTTTGCGGCCGGTTCTGGGAGAAGTGTCGGTGGAGAGAGGCCATGCAAAAAACAGAAGATCGCATCCCGCAAAAACGACATCACATTCCTTCCCTGGCGACGGCATGTGGCCACGGTTGTCCAAAAACGTTCATGCCATTCGTTGCCCATGTCGCTCCGCACGCCCTGCGTCACCAATCGATCCATCACCAAAGTGCGAATCTCACGCTCCGCCACGTTGTTCGTCGGACCGATTTGCGGGTCGCACTGCTCCCTTTCCTTTTGCGGGTCGCAATGCTCCCTTTCCTTTTGCGTCGGTTCGTTGATGAACAGAAAGTAACTCTCGCCGTGTTTTTCAAAACGCTCCGCAATCACCGTCGCCTTTTTGTGCTCCGGAACGGATACAAAAATACTTTATACAAACGAGTTTACTCCAAAAAAGTTGATAAAAGCAAGGGTATCTTATGTGATCAAAAAGTGCGATTGACCGGCACGAATGCACTCAAGGATTACCCTGAACTCATTCGTCGTATTAAGTTCATTGACGGTGAAACCGGCAAACGACTTGTGTTTTTGACCAACAACATGATGGTGAGTGCGGAAACCATCACGCAAGTTTACAAAAATCGCTGGCACGTTGAATTGTTCTTTAAGTGGATCAAACAACACCTATGCGTCAAGCGATTTTTTGGCCGAAGTGACAACGCGGTGCGGTCACAAATTTGGATTGCGATGTGTGCTTACCTCCTGATTTTGATGGTGAAAAAACAGTTGGGGCTGGACTACTCCGCCTTTGAAATCCTACAATTATTAAATGTTTCAGTATTCATCAAAGAGCCGATTTCACCGCTCTTTTTGAATGATTTTACACTTTTTAACAACCGCTATAACCCTAACCAACTACTATTGTTCGACTTATGATTGGACGCTAGTGTTCTTGTACAATGAGTTTTACAGCGATTTTGAATCCTTCCGCAATGCGATTGACGGATGCCTCGCGGACTCCGGTAAAAAGTACGCCAACGAACTGAAAACACTCATGACACTCAATTTTCAATCATTTGAAAATGTACAATTCCTTCGTTACGAATGTTATTTAGGCGACTTTGTGCTACGTAGTCCGTCAAATACCCCGTATAAGTTTCCTCCTGACGCAACCGGGTGAGGGCGATTTCGTTGACGGTTTCGAGCGAACGCTGACCGGCGACCTCAAAACGACGGATCGATTCGATTTCGTCGCCGAAAAACTCGACGCGAACCGGCATGTCCCAGTCCGGTGCGAAAATATCAACGATGCTCCCGCGAATCGCATACTCGCCGGGCAGTTCGACGCCGGAAGTCGGGTGGTAATTCCCCTCGACCAGCCAGCGGGCGAGATCGTTTTGGTCGAGCGTCCCGCCGACTTTGAGGTGCCGCGTCCGTTCTCGGAGCATTTCAAACGGCGGCACTGGCTGCAATAGAGCGGCAATCGACGTTACGATAATCGAATCTCGCTGTGGCGTATTTGGTAGGGCGGTCACGCCGTGCCCGCCGTCTGCCAACATTTTCAAAACGCGAACACGGTCACCGAATTGTTCGTCGGCCACCCGAAGCGGCGTTTCAACATCATCCAATGCGGGAAAGATGGCGACGCTCAAATCCGTAAAAAGTGCCAAATCGTCCGCAACTCGCTCGGCTTCTTCCTGATTTTTGAATACAACAATCATTGTGCCGGATTGACCGGTACTCTGGTCGGGCAATTCTTCGGCCATTGCCGCCACGGCAAGCGCGCAGGAACTCCCCCAGATTCGGTCGAGAACGACCGTCTTTCTTTCGCACAAAGCATACTTACAGGCGACAAATCGGTCGTCGGCAAGTAACAAATCCGTTAGATTTTTGAGCATTTATACAGTGTTTCGATATTGGCTTACGCCAAATGGCTCATTGTGTCTTTTGGGGGATTGACATGTAATCGAGTCGTACTATAATAATACACAACTTTTGTTTGGGTAGGTAGCTCAGTTGGTAGAGCAACGGACTGAAAATCCGTGTGTCGGCGGTTCGATCCCGCCCCCTTGATTGTATCGTAAATAATACCAGCCGTAGATTGCGTGATGTCGCAATTTACGGCATTTTTGTTTGTTGTGGCTTTAACTCAGCTTTTGCCGATGTGACCGACCCCTTGCCCGACACCGTGACCGATCAACCGAATCATGCCGCCGATGAATCGCCACTACCCGATGAAAATGTGGCCGATATGTTTTTTGCTTCTCTGGAACGTGATGGCGAACCGGCGGTTGCAACAAACCGGGGACGAAACGGTGCTCTGCGCAGTCCCCGGGTTGATGATCAGCCACGGATCGACATGGATAAAACACAGACTTTTTGTCCGCAAATGACAAGGAATTTTCGCTATGATGTTTTCGTATCTCTGTTGTCGGAAACAAAGTTTGAATTGAATCTCCTGTTTGGTAATGAACATGAAACGTCTCCATCTTTTACCCCTGACGATTTTTTGCATATTTTTTTCCATCTCCGTTGTTTGTGCCCAAACAGACGCGGACTCTGATAAACCGGCAAGTCGTTGGGACAGATTAGAACGGTTGATCACCCCGATGTGTCATTCCCTCGGCAAGAAGTACGGGCAGGAAGAGTTCGTCTATTGCCAATTTGCACCGATACTGGCTCACGTACCGCCGGCACTTTTGAGTTATCCGTTTAAGGCGAAAACGTCGGCGGAAGCCATCGCAGGTCGGGAAAAGGCGGGCGGTTTCATCAAAGGCGTCTGTCACGGCAGGGAAGACTACGAGCAAATGAAAGCGGCGGGCATTGAGTGGAACCGTTGCGACATTCCGTTTCCTTTCGATGCGTCCGGTAACATGCGGGATGATTACGTTCGCTTCAAGGCAAAGCTGCAAGGTTACGTTGACAACGGCATGAAGATCATGGCGGTGACGCCGTATCCCCGGGAGTTTATCGCACACGGCATCGATCCCCGATTACAGGAAAACGAGGCTCGCGTGAAGGAGATCGCCGTGTTTCTGACGCAAGACCTGCAAGGTCTTGTGGGGGCGTTGCAGATCACCAACGAGATGGGCATACCGCGTTTTACGTTGCCGTTGACGACGGAAGAAGCCGTCCGTTTCATGGGCATTCAACTGGAGGCCGTTTATCCCGTGCGCGGCGACGTTCTGGTCGGTTACAATTCGGCGGGGCCGCAGGTCGATGTCCATAAAATGATGCGGCCCTATCACCGGTATTGCGACTACGTGGGAATCGATATTTACGTCGGCTGTTTCACCTCGTTTGGCAATTACCTCTGGATGTTCGACGTGACGCTGGCCTATCTGTGGAGTTTCACCGGCAAGCCGATTATTCTTTGCGAGTTCGGTTACATCGGCGGCGGCGAACCCAAAACGCCGGAAGAACGACGCGAAATCCTCATGCGGTACGGTGCATCCAGCGAGGAAGAAGCGAGGCAAAACGTCGAGAATTTTGTATCCCAACTGCCGGAAAAAATGCAAAACTACGTCCGCCGTAACGCTTCCGGTGATTGGGGAAACTTCCTGTTCAACTCAGATTTTCGTGACCATCTTTATACCGAGATGCCGGCCAAAACGGTAATTGCCGAGTATCCGCACAGCCCGGAAGGTCAGGCCGATTTCTATCGCGATCTGTTACCCCGGCTGATGCGAAAACCTTATCTGCTGGGTGCGTTCATCTATAATTATCGGGAGACGGAGCGATGCTACGTTTGCGGTCAGGAAGACTGCCCGATTGAAACCCGTTGGGGATTGATTACCATTGACGGTCGGGAAAAGCCCGCGTATCACGCCGTACGGGAGGTTTTTGGGGGAATGAATACCAAGCACGCAGATGGTCAGAATTTACCGGGACAACGGTAATGTTCAAAATCCGATTCTTTTGACGAGATTTACAAAGCACTAAGCGTTTTTACTTTTTGTTAATGAGGTAATCAAAAATTTCATTCACTCCACGGCGAAATAAAGGCGAAATAAACATGACACAAATTCTCTCGGTACGCGAATCGCGGCAGGCGGAAAGTATCGGCAAGACGGTTTTGCTTCGCGGCTGGGTGCGAACCCGGCGCGACTCGAAAGCGGGATTCAGCTTCATCGAGCTCAACGACGGCTCCTGCTTCGGCAACGTGCAGGTACTGGCTCCCAACTCACTGGCCAATTACGATTCGGTCGTCCTGCAATTGACCAGCGGGTGCAGTGTTGCGATCACGGGACTCGTCAAAGCATCGCCCGGTCAGGGACAGGCGACCGAAGTCGAAGCCACCGCCGTTGAGTTGCTCGGCACCGCCGATGCGAAGAGTTGCGGGTCGCATTGCTCCCCAACCTATCCCCTGCAAAAGAAGCGGCATTCGCTTGAGTTTTTGCGGACGATCGCGCATCTGCGACCGCGTACCAACACATTCGGGGCGGTTGCCCGCGTGCGCAATCAGGTGTGTGCGTCGATTCATAATTTCTTTCAGGAAGAAGGCTTTTTGTATGTCAACACGCCGATCATCACGGCCAGTGATTGCGAAGGTGCCGGCGAGATGTTCCGCGTTTCGACGCTCGATTTCGACAACCCGCCACGCACTCAGGATGGTAACATCGACGATGCAAAAGACTTTTTTGAGCGTCGTGTGTACCTGACCGTCAGCGGACAGTTGGAAGGCGAAACTTACGCCTGTGGACTGGGACGCATTTATACATTTGGCCCGACGTTTCGCGCGGAAAACTCAAACACCGCACGTCACCTGGCCGAATTTTGGATGGTCGAACCCGAGGCCGCGTTTTACGAATTGCCGGACAACATGGACCTGGCCGAACGCTTTCTCAAACGAATTTTCCGTGATGTCATGGAACGCTGCGACGAGGATATGCAGTTTTTCAACAGCCAAATCGACAAGACGATTCTCGAAACGCTGACCGGCATCTGCGACAGCAGTTTCGAGCGGCTTCCCTACACCGAGGCCATTGATATTTTGCTCAAGTCGGGCGAAAAATTCGAGTATCCCGTGCAGTGGGGCATCGACTTGCAGAGTGAACACGAGCGGTTTCTCGTCGAACGGCACTTCAACAAGCCGGTGATATTGTTTGATTACCCGCGTTCGATCAAGCCGTTTTACATGAAGGTCAACGACGACGAAAAGACCGTGCGGGCGATGGACGTGCTCGTTCCGAAAGTCGGCGAAATCATCGGCGGCAGCCAGCGTGAGGAACGGCTTGACATGTTAGAGTTGCGCATGAAAGAGCAGGACATGAGCATCGAGGATTACTGGTGGTACGTTGACCTGCGGCGATACGGCACCGTGCCACACTCCGGTTTTGGACTTGGCCTGGAACGCGCCGTGCAATTCGTCACCGGCATGGCCAACATCCGTGACGTGATCCCGTTCCCAAGAACACCGGGGAGTTGCGAGTTTTAGCAGTATGTACAAAAAATAGCGGCTCTGTAGCAAAATTCATAAGTAAAACAGAATCGATTCGGCAAAGTCGAATGAGGTTTTTTTGAGACATTTACAGATGAAATGCATTTTTTGCCTTGAAAATGAAGTATTTTGGGCAAGTATCATCGAATGATGCCATTGGGTTAACGGTTCGACCGTTCCGTATGCGTCATAGGATACTCGCAAAACATGTTATTCCCATTCAACAAAGGATAGTTCCATGAAAAAATTTTTCAGTATCGTTGTATTGATTTTTGCCGTTTGCATAACGAGCATCGGCATGAGTTTCTCGCAAGACGCGACGCAGTTTCGGCGGTTGCCGGTGAAGGTTTACCGCGACAAAATGAAAGCCGGTTGGATCGGTCAGATTGCAGGCGTCAGTTGGGGCGCACCGACCGAATTTCGCTGGGCGAACAAAATCATTCCCGAAGCGGACATGCCCGTCTGGAAACCGGAAATGATCAACGATGCCTTCGGACAAGACGACTTGTATGTCGAAATGACATTCCTGCGAACGCTTGAGGAATACGGTATCAATGCGTCGATTCGTCAAGCGGGAATTGATTTCGCCAACAGCGAATATGCGCTCTGGTGTGCCAACAACGCCGGTCGCACGAATTTGCGGGCAGGCATTGCACCGCCGGATTCGGGGCACCCGCAGTTTAACAAATGCCCGAACGACATCGATTACCAAATTGAAGCCGACTATTCCGGCCTGATCGCACCGGGAATGCCGAACATTGCCATTGAGTTGGGCAACAAATTCGGACGGTTGATGAACTACAGTGACGGCATTTACGGCGGACAATTCGTCGGCGGTATGTACTGTGAGGCGTTTTTTGAAGACGACATATTGAAGATCATCGATGCGGGACTGGCCTGTATTCCCGCCGACAGTCAATACGCCGAAATGGTGCGCGACATGGTCACTTGGTACAAGGAAAACCCCAACGATTGGATTGTCACTTGGGAAAAATGCCAGAAAAAATATCGTGAAGACCCGGAATATCAAAAGTCGTCCAACGGCGGCATTGATGTCAAAATCAACGGGGCGTACATTTTGATGGGACTGTTGTACGGCAAGGGTGACCTCGACAATACGATCATCATTTCGACCCGTTGTGGGCAAGACTCCGATTGTAATCCCTCCAACTCAGGCGGCGTGCTTTTTACGACCGTCGGCTTTGAGAAGTTGCCGGCACGTTTTACCGAAAAACTCAAGTACGAACCAAATTTTGCTTACACGGCGTATAATGTCAATTCGCTTATCGATGTGTGCGAAAAATTGACCCGCGAGTTTCTCGCCCGTGAAGGCGGTCGCGTTGTGAAAGATGCCAATGGCGACGAGGTGTTTCTCATTCCGGTCAAGGCACCCAAGCCGAATCAGCTGGAGTTGAGTTGGGCACCCGGTCCCATTGCGAACAGCGTTTTTACCGACGAGGAAAATGACAAAATTCGCTTCAAGGCTTATACGGACATACAAAAGGCGGTCGATCAACTGTTCCCCGGCTGGAAAGTGGGTCCCAACGGCCCGGACATGAACCCCGGCTTCCGAGAAACCTTACGAGGGAAAAAGGACGTGCTTCTGACGCATCCCGTGAATCGCGACACGCCTTGCGTGTTGACAAATTCGGTGGACATCCCGGCAGGCAAGAAGACGACTTTGCGTCTTGTGGTCGGGCATCACGATGGGGGCGATTGGGATTTGATCATTCGCGTCAACGGCTCGCCGCAAAAAACCGTTCTCATCGACAAGGAACTTACGAACAACACCGGTTGGGCGGAAGTGACCTTTGATCTGACGCCTTTTGCCGGGAACAATAACGTCAAAATTGATCTCGAAAATATGCCCAACGGCTGGGCATGGGAAGCCGGTCATTGGGCCGAAATTGAGATCAAGTCGGAATAGTTGGGGAAGGATAGGAGTCGTAAAGCATTAACCTGCACAAGCATTTGCCAGTATGCTAATATTTCGTTCCAAGAGACTATCTCATGGACGAAATCATTAACGACTAAAGACGCATTCAAAGCAGAAATCAGAGCCGCGCACGAAGTGAGAGGCTATTTAGAAAATAACATATTTTAGAAAATAACATATTGAAAACACTTGTGTTATGCAAATGCTAGTTTGCCAATTTTCAAAAAACACGACACTGTATGATACTTGAAATTTATTTCAAGTGTTTTTGCGCCGTATTTTCAAGTGTTTAATTTCCAAATAGCCTCTAACAAACAGTGAAACCTCGATGTCAGCCGGATTTTCTTGCGAAACCATTGCTCGATATCACTGGATTTTGGCCAGTCGATCTCCGCGACGTCGGCAATTGTTAGCCGAGGCAGGGTTTCACTTTGATGTCATTGCAGCGTCTAATGCGACGGAAGACGCCATTCGCACAGACGAAACTCCGGCATGGTACGTTGCACGTCAAGCCCGGCAAAAGGCCGGAAATGTGGCCGGGTTGATTCAACGCGGTGAAATCGCCTTTGCGGACGCGAAGCTTCATCCGGTGGTTGTCATTGGGTGCGATACGGTGGCCGTGTGTAACGGCGAAATTCTCGGTAAGCCGCAAAATATCGACGACGCACGACGCATGTTGCAACTTCTCGGTGGTTGCCGGCACGAAGCTTTGAGTGGTTTGTGTCTTCTTGAAGCAATGTCAGGCGAAACTTTCGTTGATGTCGAACGTACTGTCTTGTTCATGCATACGATGTCGGACGAAACACTCGAAGCGTACTTGGCCTCACATCAATGGGAAGGCAAGGCCGGTGCCTTCGGTTACCAAGACGGTCCCGACTGGCTCGAAATCGTTGAAGGCAGCGAATCAAATGTCGTCGGCTTGCCGCTCGAACTGCTCGAAAAAATGATTGAGGCTTTTGCCCAAAAGTAATATCCCCACTAATATTGCGGCGGCCACGGCGTGACCGCCCTACCTTGGGTATAAAACTTTCTGGCGGAAACCTAAGGCAAGCGGTTCCAAAAAAACAAGGGAGGATGCCCTCACACATCCCCCCTTGCGCTCCTGATGCCGACCGGTCGGGTGAAACCGAGCCGGTCTTCTGTTACGACGAGCGTCGTGTCACTCCGTCGTATTTATTGTAAGAGTCCGAGTATGTATTGCGGAAGCTGGTTGGCGATCCCTAATGTTCGGATACCCGATTGGACAAGAATTTGATTGCGGGTCAGCAACGAGGTTTCCTCTGCGAAGTCGGCGTCACGAATCTGACTTTCCGCTGCGGTCAGAGCTTCCAGCGTGTCATTGAGCACATTGATGTTCGTTTCAAAGGTTGCCCGTTGAATGGCACCGAATCGTCCGCGAAGCGATGTCACCTGCACAATGGCCTCTTCGACGATGCGGTAGGCCAGTCGCGTACCATTCTTGGCTGCAAGGGCGGCGTCTTGCCCTGATTTCAATTGAAACAACTTGCCGCTGACTCCGCCAAGTGAAATGGTGCTGAGACTTTGAATGCCGATGGTGATCTGCTGATTGGTCGTCACCGCCGGGCCGAGTTGGAATGTCGCACCACCGCCGGTGATGTCGAACGTCGTCCAAAAACCGGCCTCGGTGCCTTCGGCAAAGGTAAAACTCAGCCCCAGCGTCGATGTATTAATCGACACGTCAAGGCCGCGTGAGACCATTTGCACACCGTTGAGAATGGCATCAATGTCGGTGCCGTAATCTTTTTCCGTGACCCGGCCGTTGGCGTTTTTGACTTCAAAGTTGCCCGTTTTGGCAATGACTTCGACCAAGGCTTCCGAGCCGTAACCTTCCGACAGGAAACGGATGCCGAACTCATCTTCGTCCAAGCCGCCGAGCAGTTTTGCCCCCCCCAGGCCGCCGGGAGGCTCAATGCCGCCGGTTGTGACAAGCGAGTCGTCCTGCCGCGTGATCAATTTTTCGCCCGTCCCGCTGAGAAGAACCTCGAACATGGTCTTGGTCAAGGGATCATTTTCGATCAACTGTTTGATGTCGTTGGCCGTGGTGATGCCTTCGCGGAGATAGATGTTGATGTTCTTCCCGTCAATTTCAATGGCCAATCCGTTATGGTAAAACGTGTTACCGACTTCGACATTGTCGTCGAATTTCCCTGTGACGTTCGGGTCGTCGATGTAAGTGATCGTAAAACCGTTGTACGCTTCGCCCGGTTTTCTGGCTTGCAGGACAAACGAAGCGTCAATGCCGTTGATGGCCGTCATCGTTCCCTGAGCGTATTTTGCAATGCTGTCATACGTGTGATCGGGATCGTCGGCCCACCCCTGGAACGCAATATCATAATAAGTGACCACTTCGCATTCTTCCGATGACGGCGTTGCCGCCAAAATCCCGCGGCCATCGGTGTCGTCGCATTCGTCCCAAACGGCACCGGGTTCGCGCAACAGACCGGCACTGATGCCGCTGGTGTATTCCGGCGGAAGCGAATTCCAGAAATCGACCAAATCGCGGGCAGTCGTCAGCACAAGACCGTTTTCGTCGGTTTGCAGGTTGACCAAAATGACTCCCTCTTCGACTAATCCGCCACTGGATTGGAAGTTGCTGTCATGCGTGAAATCCAAGAGTCCCGATCCTCCGCCGGCACCCGTCGAATAGTTTCTCGCGGTAAACATGCGTCCGACAATATCATCGTTGTTGATGATGTTGACCATTTGCTGGGCCGTGGGAGGATCACCTTCGCCCGTCAGCACGATAAAGTCCGTATCGACCGTGTAAACGGTAACGGTTCCAAGATGTCCGCCGGTGTCGCCGGTGTTGCCGACGGTGATCGGGCTTTTTGTCGCCAGGCCGACGAGGCCGAATGTTGCCGTGCCGTCGTTGTTAGCGTCTCTTGCCGCCGTCGTTGCCGCGTTATAATTTGTGCCGTAAGCCAACGTCGCGGTAAATCCGCTTTTGGACTTGCCATCTTCCCCCGGCGCGTTGATGGCCGCGATAATGGCGTTGGCCGACGCAGTGGCAGGGTTTTTCAAACTGATTTGGAAAATCTTTTTGCTTTCGTTGTACGAAACAACGACATCATCCACCTGATCCATATTGCTGGCCAGTTGGACGGAGACATTGTTGAACTCATCGCCGCGTTCATTGGCGGTCAGATAAAATGCGGAGTCCAGGAGAAAGTTGCCGCTCGTATCGTAGAACTGCACCAGGGCTTCTGCGGACGACAGGCCGCTGTCGTATTCGGCCCAACCGTCGAGATGTTGTATCGGGTCACCGGTACCGGGAGGACTGGGGAGGTCGAGATACGGCGGTGCGTGCTTGACGCGGAAGGTCAAGTCGTCATACGCCTCGCCTTTCTGTCGCGCCGTGATGACGACATTTGCGTTGGCTTCCGTGCTGTTGAGAATGGCCTGGGAGTAATCCAACTTGTCGGGTATCGACTCGTAATCAATCGACAGTTCGCTGTTACCCCGCTCGGCGACGAAACGGATATTGCGCGAGCCGGTAGGGCCAAGAAACTGAATACCGGTTCCGTCATACGGGCAACCATAATACGCGACTTCTTGGAAAGCACTGACGATCCCCTTGCCGCTGTTGCCGGGGGCGACCTCGGCGGTAATGATCGGGATTCCGTCGGTATAAAACGGCCCGACGCTCCCGTCAATCAACCCCGCCAGCGTTGTTTTGTCGATGTAGCTGTTCCAAAGTTTATCATTGTTCAGTGCCGCAACGACCTCTTCCGCCGTTGTGACAATGCCGCCGCCCGTGACACCGCCGGCAAACACGTTTTTGAAAGCTTTGGAGGATATTCGGCCTGTTCCGTCGTTGTCGATGGAACTTTTCACCGTAAATAACGCGCCCGCACGTTCACTCCCTTGCGATGCCGGGTCGTTCAAATCGAAAATCGCCTTGATCTGATTGGCCGTGTGACCGCCGGCGGGAACCGACGTTTCCGTGCGGGCGACGATAAACAGTGTCCCGGCATCTCCGCCGCTATGGTTGGTGTTGCCCAGATTGCCTGAGCCGGGAGTACCGACGACATGACAATCCACAACGTCAATGGTTTGTATGTCCAAACCATTCAGATTGCATTTGAACGTGCCTTCCAAATCGATTGCCGCTTTAATATCGTCAAACGTGGTTGTTCCGGCATCAACATAGACATTCAATACCTTCTTGTCCAGTAATTCCGGGTTGTCTTCATATCGGGCAAGCGCATTGACACCCGGCGGCAAAATTCCGCCTGCATTAATAAACTGGATTGTCACGTCATTGAACTGCGAGCCGCCCTGTGTGGCCGTCAATTCCATGTAGCCGCTTGGTATCGCCACTCCGAGTCCATCATCAAATCCCTGGAGTCCGTTGATGTCGCCGATTAATGCCCTGGACTGCGTGGCAACGTCACTGTAATAGGCGTAAGGATACCCCGCTGTGCCCGTTGTGTTGTTGGCCGTGTTGAAATCCTTATCGGTCAGGTTGCCGTCAACGTAGTGGATGTTGACATTGTTGTACTGCGCACCGGGAATGTTGGCAATGAAGTCGAGAGCGTTGTTGTTAAACAGGTCGTCGCTGTCAACCGCCATTGCATTTGCGTTTACCCATGCTTCGGTCTGCAAATGGACGTTGATCGTGGCCGGGTAACCGACGCCAAGCGATTCCTCGTACTCGACGAAAACCCCTTTTTCGTTTCCGATGGTGTACTTGATTTCAACAAATCCGGCTTGAGCCCCCGGCGCACCGGCGGTCACAACGATGTTGTTGTCTTTGCCGACACTGCTGACCTCCATCGACCCGTAAGTCGCATCCAAACCCAATTCCGCAATAACCCCGGTCGAATCGGAAACACTGTTGACGGCCTCAACAATTTCGCGTGCCGTCGCCCCTTTGGAAAACGTAAACGGTGCTCCTCCCCGCGAACCACGGACAACAAGCGTCACGTCTTCCATCGCCACGGCGTGATTATAGTACAATTCGGCACGTTGAGCCGCCTCTCGCACCTGAATATTAATCGAGACGAGGTCCGCACTGCCGAACGTCGCCTTGTCGATGGCCAGACTCTGGATGCTCCGGCGATCGACGCCTTCGGTGGTAAAATCCAATGACCCGTCCAGCAGTTTGCGTCCCATGAATGTGGTCGAAGATGCGATACGGTCAATCGCCTCCAGCGTGGCATCGACTTGGAGTTGATTCGCGTCAATCATCTCCCTGCTCATTGCACCGGTGTTGGCCGCCTCGGAAATAAGCCCTCGAATGTCATTCAACAAATTCGAGATTTCATTCATCGCACTGTCAGCCGTCGCGATCATCATGTTGGCACGTTCCGTATTGATGATCCCCTGCTTGATTCCCGCGATTTCAGAACGTAACACTTCGCTGGCGATCAAACCGGCAGGGTCGTCTTTGCCGCTATTAATACGGAAACCCGTACTCAGGCGTTGGAGCGAGGTCTGAAGCGCGGCCATACTCGTCCGCAGTTTCGATTGTGCGACCATGGAGGGCACATTGGTATATATTCGTGTCACGCAATCATCTCCTTGCCCACTTCTCCTGGGTCAATGCTTTGTGTGTGAGGGAAAACACTGACTCTTGGGCGATTTCTCCAGGTACTGACGACGTTGTTGCTACTGTTTTTCGGAAGGTAACACGATGATTGAATCCCGTAACCGGGGATTCGGTATATCGATGGTTCCTGAAACAAAAACCGTTCCAAATTATCAGTGTGTTCCAGCCTTGTGAATTTTGTTTGTTTTAACACAAAAGATGAATATACATACTGAACGAAAAAACAGTGGTTTCTCGGATATTATCATCGTATTGTTCGTGACAGAAGTTTTGGTTTTATTGAAGGTTTTGGGAATTCTGTGGGTAGCAATCGATGCTTGTGTAGTAGTTATTCCGATTGTGTAAGTTAGTGAATTTTATCAAGAAATAAGTACAAAATACGTGAAATTGATTGTGGCAATAGGAAAAGATGTATTCATGATCGCGGATGTGAGAAAAATGAGAGCATTTCGAGAGATAAAATGTCGCAACTCGCGGTGATTTGGGTATAATTGTAAATAGAATAAAGGTAATTCCATGAATTTGGGAGTATACTGTAAACGGGAGCAAATGATCGTTTTTTCCTACAAAAATTATCTCACACAAAGGCACGGAGTCACGGAGAAAATTGACCTTCGTGGCTTTGTTGTTGCGCTGGTGGCAACAGTGTGAAAAATACAATTTGTTACCGTTTGGAGTATAGTACAGGCACATTGCCGGTAATATCACCGTGGAAAGCTCGGTTCTTGATGATTTCAGATTATGTCTCTCAATTCAAATCCTGATGAACATAGTGACAATGCCAATCGTGCCGATGACGAACACTCATCGAACGATGGTGTCGTCTCTACTGAGCTTTCAGGACAATCATCAGGCATTGGTTCCCGCGATTCTTCGAGTTCTGAAAAACACGAGAAAATCAGTAGTGATTCTGAAAGAACGGTGATATCACAGTCCCCACCTATCGAGGTGTTGGCAGCTTCGACCATTGAACACCAAGGTAAAGCCGAATATGGCAGCTTTTCGCAGGGCGAATTGCTTATCGAAGGCACCAAACTTGCCCATTTTGTTGTCACAAAATACATTGGCGGTGGCGGCATGGGACGTGTCTATCTGGGAGTTGACACAGCACTTGACCGAAAAGTGGCACTCAAAGTTTTGCCGGTCCAAAAAACCCATGACGGCACGTCCGTTGCCCGTTTTATGAATGAGGCAAAGTCAGCCGCGCGTTTAAATTATGAACATATTGCCCAAGTTTACTTTGCTGGGGAACACAATGGTATTCCCTTTATTGCTTTTGAGTACGTCCAGGGAACGAATATACGGACTTATGTTGAGGAACATGGTGTTCTTCCGCTTCCACAGGCAATTAACTATCTTTTGCAAATTTCCCATGCTCTCGCACATGCTGCGACACATCAGGTGATCCATCGCGATGTCAAGCCGTCCAATATTCTCATTACCACAGGCGATCGCGCCAAGTTGATTGACATGGGACTGGCCCGGCTCCTGTCCCATGCGAATGTCGATAATGATTTGACGGCCAGCGGGGTCACACTCGGTACTTTCGACTATATCTCGCCGGAACAGGCACGCGATCCTCGCGATGCGGATACGCGGAGCGATATTTATTCGTTGGGTTGTACGTTTTTCTATATGTTGACCGGACGCCCACCCTTTTCCGATGGAACGGTGCTGCAAAAACTCTTGCAACACCAGGGTGATACTCCTCCCGATGTGCGGGATTTTCAGCCGTATATTCCGGTACAAGTTTCGCAAATCATTCAAAAAATGATGGCCAAAGACCCGCGTTTTCGCTATCAAACTGCTTCCGAATTGGTCGATGATTTGACGGAAGCGGCGAAAATGATCGGCCTGAGACAGGTTGACTCCGGGAGTCTGATCTGGCAATTGCCGCTGAAAGGGCGATTGCAACCGATTTTGCGACACCTTCCGTGGGTTGTCCCGATAGTTCTGTTTGCGATTGTGGTCATGTTGGTCCAAAGCGGTTACTTTTTCGGTGAGCGGACAGCGACTATTTCGCCTTTTAACGATCCATCCCCTCGACCTCCTGCCCCACCACCATCTGGCCATGGCACAATCAATGGAAACGGCGGCACGATCAATCCCGACGACGGATTGGTTACTCCGCAACTGACATTGCAGTATCGAACACTTATTTCAACGTTACCGGTTTCAGACAATAACGGCACCACCGGCATTTCGGCGGCAATTCCAGTTCAACCAACTGACATTGGTGCCGCTCTGAAACCGGAATCGCAATCCTCCCGCATCCCCGTCGTTCCGGTCATGGCGTACTCGTATCGGACAAACGGTGCAACGAATGGTTCCACAGCGCAGAAAAACGGAGGATCGTCCTTAACGCCCCCTGACAACCAACCGCAGAAAAAATTGATCGTCGATCCGACAGGCTGGACGCCAAATTGCTTTCTCACTCTGAAGGACGCGGCAAGTGCCGCTGCTCGGGAAGCAACCATCGAATTACATTTTGACGGGCCGATTGACATTGAGCACTTTCGCTTTGCCGGATCGAAGACCACGATCAAAAGCGGCGAGGGGTATCACCCCAAGATTGTGTTTCGTCCGCCGCCGACCGTCAAAAGGACGGAAACGTACAGCATGGCGGCACTGACTAACTCGGCTATGGTTTTCGACAGCATTGAGATCGAAATGGTGATTCCGCCGATTCTTGACGTGTTTGCCGATCGCTGGACGATGTTTGATCTGATCGGAGTGAATACAGTCGAATTCCGCAACGTGGTTTTGACATTCAACAGTGCTCAACGCGAACAGGTGGTTCAAGAAAAAAATGCTTTTTTTCGCAGTTGCCCTGTTCCCGCATCAATCACAGTTCCGCCACCCGTTGCATCGCGAGCAAGCCTGACGATGAAAAACTGCCTGGTGCGAGGGGAAGCCTCCTTCTTGCGTTGTGACCACTCGCGAACGATGCAAATCGAGTCCGAAAATGTCTTGATAGCGACAAACCAGCCCGTTTTTTCCCTGCTTGACATCAAGCCCACCGACACACCGAATCGAATTACGGCCAATTTCCGTCACAATACGATTTTTGCTCCTGCTCTGGTTTCCTGGCAACAAGGAACCGTTGTAGGAACACTCGGTCACCCGATTGCGTTGTCGCTATTCGATTCAGTTGTGCAATTCAACAGAAACCCTGGAACCCTGGCCGATTATGCCGGCGGCATCCCGATGTTGCTTGACATCAGCAGTTTCTATGAGCGGAAGTCCATAAAAACGTTTTACCAGAGTTTTGAACGGGAATGGGTCATTCGACCATTGCAGTCGGGTGAATCACAGCGTGAAGATTATCCCGCAGAATTTCGTGAACCGCAAAAACGTCAATTCTATTTCGACACCGTTGTTTGGGAAAACCCGTTTATCGACAAAGTTCCCGTACATAATCTGTCAAAAAACAATTTCCTCTTAGCGGAGGATTCAAGTTATAACAATGCCCTGAATTCCGCCACAGACGGAATCCATGCCGGGGTTGATCCGAAAGAGATTCCGGATACTTATGATTTTTTGCGGTAATTCCGGTATGTGCGTTGTCAACATTAAAAATTGGGATGGCATTCAAGCACAAACAATTCATCCGCTTACGATATTTGCGATTCTGATTGCAGAGGACTTGCATTTCGAACGCTTTCTCTCTATATTGGAAATGATTGTGGAAGAGTTGTTCCCGATTTCCGCTCCCAACTTTGATTTTCAGGAGATAAAATTATGTCACGATTAAATCGTCGTCAGTTCCTTCGTAACGCCTCCGTTCTCACCGGAGCCGCTTTTGCCGTAACCCACATTCCCACAACGGCGTTCGGCGCAAACGAACGGGTGGGATTCGCCGTCATTGGAACCGGTGGTCGCGGTAACGACCACATCAATGAATTTGGCAATAATAAAAACGTCCAACTGATGTGGACGGTGGATGCCGACCGGAATCGTGCCGAAGCGGCCAAAAAGGCAATTATCGATAAGAAGTTTGCCACGGAAGTCCAATCGACCCAAGACCTCCGCCAAATGCTGGATGATCAGTCCGTTGACGCCGTTTCCGTGGCCACTTGCGACCACTGGCATACGCTGGTGAGCATCTGGGCTTTGCAGGCCGGAAAGCATGTTTATTGCGAAAAACCCTGTTCGCAGAATCTTTTAGAAGGTCGTCAGTTGGTCAAAGCGGCAACTAAATACGGCAAATGCGTCCAGCACGGGACACAGCGTCGCAGCGACAACAATTGGCTTCGGGCAGGTGTCGCTTGGGCATCCGGAAAATACGGCAAACCGGTGGCATTGCAAGCCTTTGCCAATCGTCCACGTAACAGTCTGGGCTTCAAACCGGAAAAAGACCCGCCGGCCAACCTTGACTGGAACCTCTGGATCGGCCCTGCCGCCATGACGCCTTATCACGATAATCTCGTTCCCTACAACTGGCACTGGTTCTGGAACACCGGAAACGGCGAAATCGGCAACAACGGCGTACACTTTTTCGACCTGTGCCGCATCGCTCTCACCGCATTGAATTCGAATGTACAACATCCGCAGAGCGTCCAGATGTTCGGCACGCGGTTCTTCAACGATCCCCGGAATAACAACCGCGATCAGGGCGAGACGCCAAATGTCCTGCTCGGGACGTACGATTATGACGGCATTCCGCTGGTTTTTCAATCGTGTAATTTTAGCGGCGAAGGATGGCACAAACGCGAAACGGCTTGGTTTGTCACCGAAGATGGTTACATTGAAGGCGATAACTTCATCTCGAAATCCGGGGAAAGAACGCGAATTTCCGGTGTGGATTTCACACCACGTCAACCGAACGGCAATTTCGGCAATTTCATCGACTGCGTTGTGAACAACACGCCGGAAAAACTCAATGCGCCGATTCAAGAAGGGCATTATTCCTCGTCGGTCTGCCAACTGGGGAAAGTATCATATCGGTCGGGCAGCCCGGCAACCCTGGCTCAATGCCGCGAAGCATTGGGCGACAATGCAATCATGCAGCAAATCGTGGACGAAACGCTTGTCAACCTGAAAAACGTTTGGGGTGAAGGCATCGATATGACGAAAGACGTTCCCTGGACGCTTGGCAAGAAGCTCTCCATCAATAATGACACAGAACTTTTCGACGGCGATGATAAAGCAAGTGCTCTGCTGACTCGCCCCGACAGAGAACCGTTCGTCGTACCGAAAGAGGTATAAACACCGCATTCAGAGCCGCGAGTGTAAACGTGAGGTCAAATCGGTTGAGATGATATTTCGCAACCTCACGATTGCGGCTCTGATGAAATATCTTGTACCACGATAAAACTCTGCTATAATTTACCTCCATGAATTGTGCGCGTTTTTTATAAATTATCGTACTTAAAGGGGGTGCCGGTATGAGTTTTATCGGAGAATGGATCAGTGGTCGTGTCTTTAACTACGTACACGGCAATAACTTAGTTTATAACACATGCTGGGAAGACCCACGGTTGGACAAGGCGGCGTTGGAGTTGACCGCCGCCGATTCGCTGTTGGTCATCACCTCGGCGGGGTGCAATGCTCTTTCCTACGCGCTGACCGACTTGCAGCGCGTTTATGCCGTTGACATGAACCTGCGTCAAAATGCGGTGCTTGACCTGAAAATCGCGGGCATCAAGAGTCTCGACTACTGGACGTTCTTCCGTATGTGGGGGCTTGGTCGGCACGATGGCATCAAGGCGATTTATCGCGCAAAACTGCGGGATCATCTCAACGACTTGTCGCGTCACTACTGGGACAAGCGGATCAGGCGGTATTTCGCGGGCAAACGCCGCAGCTTCTATTTTTGCGGAACTTCCGGAGCTTTTGCGAGGGCGTTCAATATTTATATCGACCGTGTTGCCAAATTCCGATCTGCCGCCAATGAGCTGTTTGAGGCCACAACACTCGAAGAGCAGCGGGAAATCTGGTTCGGCAAAATCCGCGAAAAACTCTGGTCGCGACTGGTCAAGTATATGATGAACCGCGACGCAACGCTTTCCATGGTTGGCGTCCCCCGGGCGCAACGGATGCAAATCGATAAGCAGTACGAAGGCGGCATCGTCAAGTTTATTCAGGATTGCCTTGACGCCGTGTTCGCCGAACTGCCGATTTCGGACAATTATTTCTGGCGGGTTTACACCACCGGGAGTTACACGCCGACCTGTTGCCCTGAATACCTCGAAGAGAAGAACTTTGAGGCACTCAAGGCGGGTTTGGTCGATAAAGTCTCGACGCATACGGATACGGTCGAAGGTTTCTTGCGGAAAAATGAGGACGTTACCATCTCACGTTTTGTGCTGCTCGACCATCAGGACTGGCTCTCCGACCGTCATTACGACGACTTGGTTTCCGAGTGGGACATGATTATTAAACATTCGACTCCGAACACGCGAATCTTGTGGCGCAGCGGTGGTCTGCGAACCGATTACATCGACACCGTGCCGGTCGAAATCAACGGTGAAAAAAAGGAACTGCGCGATGTGCTGTCCTACCACGACGAACAAGCCCGTGAATTGCACCAAAAGTGCCGCGTGCATACTTACGGCAGCTTTTATATCGCCGATTTGAAAAAGTAAAGATTAGCGAGGGGGCTTGCCCACGATTGTTTGCCGCGTCCCTCTGTGACACACAATCAGAGCCGCAACAATTACGAAGCGAATGGGTAGGGGAAAACGTTACCCTGCTTCGACCGCTCGTTGACACTCGGGGCTCCGATGTTTTTCCGTGTCCTTCGGAATCGCCAAGTAAGTTTGATTTAACTTGTGACCTGTAAAGAGGTTACCATGGTAATTGCCTGTTTGCCATGTATTCGTTGAGCAATCGGCGGGGGTGGGATTCGTTCGGGCAAAGACGCCAGCCGCAACGCAAGTGAATCCAGTTCGGCCTCGTTACACCAGTGATTGCGACCAACCTTCCGAAGGTGGCAGTCTGTCATCGACAACGAAGCAACAGGCAAACGCAGTTGTCGGGCAATCCGGGGTGACTGGGAGCAGCGGGCATCAAAAGTTAATTCAGAAACTTGGGATATCCCAAGCGGCGGACAGATCGGCGGCAGATGCCTCTGAAATTTTAGCGGCATCATCCGGTTGTGTCCGACTCTTTGCAGGAATGCATAACTGCGTCGGGGCTGTTTGGGAAGTCGGATGAGGGCATAGTAGCGTTTGTTGCCACCAGCGTAACAACTGTTGCCACCAGCGTAACAACTGTTGCCACCAGCGTAACTACGAAGTCGGGTAATGCCGATGGAGCGAAGGCTCTCTGGT
>Ga0082212_10003599_pt1 | contig 21896 bp, 18 predicted proteins | sample TergutNt197P3_FD_71548 | JGI IMG/M metagenome (GOLD analysis project Ga0082212, IMG submission 71548) | Neocapritermes taracua P3 segment gut microbial communities from Petit-Saut dam, French Guiana - Nt197 P3 | ecosystem: Host-associated > Arthropoda: Insects > Digestive system > Gut ...
GATCCTCGCAACAGTGGGCAAATGGTACCCGTCAAGCAAAACCTGCTCTGAATGCGGGGCAGTGAAAAAAGAGCTTGGCCTGCCAGAGCGAACATATGCATGCGAGTGCTGCGGAAGCGTTATGGACAGAGACGCGATGCAGCCATCAACATAAAAAACGAGGCTAAGCGAATGCTTGGCATACAAAAAGCAATATAGCGCTGATGAGCCAGCGCCATTGCCGTGGGGCCCACGGCACATGCCCGCGTATTGGGCCAAGGTTTTTGGCAGAGTATTCGGGAAGCCCCCGCTTCTAAGCAAACGCGAGCGCTTGCGAAAGCGGTGGGAGCAGGTCACCCGTTGCCACGATAAGGGAATTATTGTCACGTTCGCCACGGCGCGTCCAATCCGAACTGTTGCTGCGATGAACTTGCTTATAAGAAAAGACGCTGCTATATACCATAACGGCGCTGTTATCGCCATTGGCGAGAAAATCCATAGCCATATCGGAATTGAGCCCAAAACAACAAACAGGCTCTTAGCTCAAGCAGCAAGCCAATTTGCTGCCTTGAATATCGCTGTTGAGATAGATGATGCCCTCAATGCGAATTTCGATGTTACAAGAGTCTGGACATATACCACGGCGGTACTGACGGACTTTACAGATTTGCCGGATAAGCCTGCGGATAAGATTATATCTGCACAGCAGAGAATCAAACGGTCAACGAAATAAATAAACTGCTTGCTGATGATTTGTATTCCGAAATCACAGAGAACCAGCTCTTAATGGTTATGAATAAGAAAGCTCGCAAGAGAAACGCTGTGGCAGAGATTGCAAGGCACTTTGCTGTTTCGCTGGCAGATGTTGTCGCTTTTGGAGACGATTACAATGATATTGAAATGCTCCGAGACTGCGGCACAGGTGTTGCTGTTGGAAACGCCATAAGTGACGTGAAAGCAGTTGCTGATTATATCATTGATAGCAATGATGAATATGGCGTAGCAAAATGGTTAGAAGAAAATGGGTAATTGTTCGATAAAACGACTAAGCCGCAGGCAAGAAAAAACGACCTAAAACATCACGTTTCAGACCGGATAAAAAAATGGTGGAGACAAGGAGGATCGAACTCCTGACCTCTTGAATGCCATTCAAGCGCTCTCCCAGCTGAGCTATGCCCCCATAAGTGCTGCTCATAATATATCAGATGCATAAACAGCATACAAGCATTTTTTTGCCTAAAACTTTCGATGCCACTCTCTTGCTTGCCAACGCGGGCTACGGCTTGCAGCATTGAGAAGAGCAGTTCGGATAGCAAAGATTATAAAAATCATAATATACTCTGAGATCATCGCTTTGCCTGGCCTCATGGCATAACTTGGTGGACAGCAAGCATCTGAAATGAAAGAATTGGCTGAACCTAGCAATTTAGCGCCAGAAATTCCTGCTGTAAACTATCAACAATCGATAAATAATCTCATATAATTCCAATTTGTCTAGATAATGCCATGGCAATTGCGAAAAGGCATATTGTTCCTTTATTGATTTTTCTGTTAATAAATATGAAAACGGTAATTGTTAGCAAGATTACTGTATCCTAACCATTATATAACAACTAGCTAATGATACATTGTTATACTACCCTCGGATTGCATTGAAGGATAATATTTCATCAATTGCTAGGTAATGCTACATTGTATGATTTGAGTAATTACCATATTAAGTTAAAAACAGCAGACAAAACCAGCACAATGCCGATAATTATCTGAAATTCATGGATTTGCAGGTTAAATGAAATGGAGGAACAAAATGAGTTATTCCAGCATGGAACTGGCTAGCATCATTGTGCCAGCTGACGAAGAGATTAATGATGATATGGAGTGGAGATATGAAAAAGCTCCCGGCATAGGAATCTACATACAAAAGCTTTCGCAAGACAATTGCACTGTGCCAATGCGCAAGTGCAAAGATTATGACAGTGGCATGAAATATGGAGTTTATATAGCCTATAACATTGACAACAATGTTATGCGAAGCTTGACAAAGAGAATAATCAAGAAAGGCTATGACCCAAATTGGCTTTTCTATGTGTACAACTCTTTAGTGAAAGCAGGCTTTTCAGCTGATGACGAATCAATATTCATTTATGAGGATCTAAACAGCTGCAGCGTTTGGACAACTGAGCGCGCAAAGTATGAACTGCTTAGAAAAGCAGTTTCAGAGGCAATTGCCAGCGTGGCGCTTGAGCTGTACCGAAAAGGGGATCCAATTGACAATGTTGACGAAGAATCGTACAGCAAAATTAGCATGACTCAAAAACGTACACTGGCTACAGCATCAGCTTAGCGAAAGACCTTGGCAGCAACTCAAAAATGATGCTTTCAAGGAAAGGAAAAGCTTAATATCGCCTAAATAGCGCTCTATTGCATGTAAACAAGCCTGGCTTAAACAGTCGGGCTTGTTTTTTCATTTCAAGTTTGCAAGGCTGCATGCTAACTCACACGCTATCCAAAAGCCAGGATGCGCGCAACTCTTGCATGCACCATTCTTTGCGATACAGCTATATATAGTTTGGAGGTTTTTTTCTCTGCGCAGCAATAGAGCCCGAGCCCGGTGCAGCCTTTATTCAGCTTTATGCATTCATTGCTTCTTTCTTTTCCGAAGGCTTGCACTGCTCGCTAATATGCTTTCATCAAGTTCAGCAAAAGATGCTTTTACAGGCTTTTGAGTGTTTTGGGTCACATCTGCGAGAAGAAATAGCATACCAATTTATGCGCTAAAACTTAATATTATGACATTCAGTGTATAAAATAGCCCACACGATACGAAAAGCTTACAGCAATGTAACATTTAATTGCCTATAGCATATTTTATACCGAGAAAGAAATAAAAAAGTAAATAAAAAAACCGTGGGCTTAGCAGAGTTAGATATTTGAGCGCATGCCATAAGCGCAAATATTCTATCAGCTCAAATCGTATTGCATTCTGCACGTGCATAATCAAGATGCATACATATCAGCCCATGGCAGTATGGAGGATATAAATGTCAATTCCTGAATTTCCAGCACTTCCTGATGGCTTTACATTTGAAAACTCGATCTTTCAAATCTTAACGTCGATAGCAATGGAAGAGATTGGCTTAAGCCATATAATCAATGCTGAAGGCGAAAAATTGCAATATGTTGTCGGGACTATTGAGGGGAACAAGCCGCCAACAAACCCGACAATAGATCAAATACTTGAGGTAAATGACAGCGTTAAGGAAATGCTAAAATCAGTTTCCTTTAACCAGATGTTCCTTAGCTCAAAAATGTCAGATGCAATGAAGGCATACATACAGTACGTAAAAATGGGCGAGGGAGGCTACGGCGGCGGCGATGGCAACGGCGGTGGTGGCGGCAATGGCGGCGGTGGCGGCAATGGCGGCGGTGGCAACGAAATTATAATTCAGCCGCCGATTATTGGCCCGCCAACTATCACAGCTCCCCTTGTTCTTGACGGCGATGTACTTGGCGATACTTCTGACTGGATGAGAATCGCTGAATACACTATACCTGCTGGACAGCCTGGTGAAGGCACATACTGGCTAATCGTTCGAATGCATTTTATTAACCTTTGGCAAAATTATCAAAATCAAGCGAATTTCCAGTCTACGCACTTCAGCAGCAGCAACCATAACTTTACAACAGACTATTCCAACCAAAACTATGTGCGAGATGCAATAAACAAATGGTTTGCAGGCACTGGACTTGATGAACTGCCGTTGAATGCGGTATTGAGAAACTATACTTCGCAGAATGATGCTGTAGGCGTTCTTGGCAACGGCACAGCAAACACGCTTGGGCTGAGCAACGGGTTCAGCCGTCCAAATGGCACGATGGTGCCGAATGGAGCAGATGTTGCTTTCCCGCTTAGTTTCTCAGAAACTGCAAATTTCTTATCTGATATGTATACAACAACAACTTCCGGAGGCTTTGCTGATAGCAGTGCCGGGGCGAAAGCTAATTGGAGCGCCTTTAACACAGGGAGCAACGATAACCAAACTCACCATGGCATCCCTGAGGGTATCCTATATGGAATGTGGCAGCGCAATCCAGGCGACAACCATCAATACCCAACAGTAGGGGCTCTCGACGGTATAGGTAGAGCATTTAGATTCCATGTTGCATTAACCAACGCTGAGAAGGGGCTTGTATATCCTGCATTATGGGTAAGGTCGACAATCGGAGATATACCGGGTGTTGTAAAATCTTAACTTGATGAAATGCATAATATAAAGCTATCTATTAGAAAACAGCCTTCGCTTTTGAAGGCTGCTTTCTTTATTACCAGGAAAGCTGTATAAAATAGGCATAAGCGCACGCTTTCGCAGCCTGAAGAAGCGAATATGCTATTTGGGGAGGCATTCGCATATGCCTTTGGTATGTACCGTCATCAATTCCAATGCAGTATATCAGGCTGGCAAAGCTGAGAATATGCGACGGCGCTACGAACTTAAATCCATTTAGCTCTTTAAGGCGATTAAAAAGCTCATTTATATCCTTGGCTGCCTGGCTTATGTCATTGGCCAAAAGAGCGCTTGTACCCCAATACGGCATTGAATCGCGCTTTGCATACTGATCAAAGAGCCTGAGGCTGGATTTCATGGCCTCGATGCGCTCAGCGCAGTCTTCGAGCCCTGAAATTAAAGCAAGGCTTGCAGTTGCAAGCGCTGTATTGTTAAACCACTGGTTTCTAATTATTCGGCTATGCGTGATATCAGTAAATGCAGCCCCAGCGCTTATGTCTATTGGCAGCAACCCTATCCAGCATGCAATAGCCGCTTCGAGTGCGCTAACAATCGTAGAGTGCCTATTTCGCAAGCTGCTGTAAAACGCTTTCGCCCTCTCGCATACCAACTGCATATTTTCGCCCGGCGCATTGTTTGCAATCTCCCAGGCGCAGATAGGCAGGGCTGAAGCGCTTTGGGTTGGCGGAAAGCTGATATTCTTTAGGTGGGCATAACACGCATCAGCATTGTACAATGCTTCAACGCCATCCCGGCAAAGAGACATTTTTGCAGCGATGATTGGCGCAGATGCAAACCTGAATTGAGAGGTGTTGCCTGTAGCAGATCGAATGAAACCAAGGGAAGCGCCCATTATAGCATCATCGTATGCTATGTTGTTTTCAGAAAATAGAAGCGATGCTAGAATTGTTATCTGGTAGGATGGCCTGGAAAAACTGTTGCGCATGGCGATTATATTATCGAATGTAAGCGCTAAATCCATCACAGCTTCCTCCCTTTATATTAATCATCCTGACGAAGAGGAATTGACTTGCTGGACCATATGGGTTATGACACACCCTTGCACGGCTGAAAGCAGGCTGTATGCAACCTGGGATGGGAAACGGGCATTTCTTGGGTATGTGCCATCCTCAGCCCCAATGCAATAAATCAAGCTTGCAATAGACAAAGTATGGCCATCGGTTACAAACCTAAAGTCCCTTTGCCTTTTAAGGGAATAGTAAATCTCCGTTATTATATCGGCTGCTTGCGATACATTATTAGCGAAAAGCGCAGCAGTGCCCCATGCAGCAGCAGACTCCCTTTTTGCAAAAGCCTTTCGCCCGAAAAGCAAGCGCCTCATGTCGCTGATAAGATCTGGGCCGTCTTCAAGGCCGGATATAAGCACGAGTTCAGACAAAGCAAGTTCAGCCATGTTGTTTCCGCTGCCCTGGCTTCTGATTATTTTATAAGAGCGCTCTGCAAATTCTGAACCAGCCTGCAAATCAATGCTCGATAGCGCAACCCAGCATGAAACATATGCGTCAAGGCTGCTTGCAAGCACTGAATGCTTGCTTTTGACATAGCTGTAAAAGCGCCTGGCGCGATCAACTGCAAGGTACATGTCATGGCCGTGGGCATGCATAGCTATGTCCCATGCAGCAAAAGGCGCTGCTGAAGCAGCGATCAGTGTAGGATAGTCAACACTTTTTCCATATGCATATGCTCTTTCAGCATCATTTATGGCTTGGACTCCATCAAGGGAAAGCGACATTTGCGCTGTTATTATAGGCGCAGCCAGCAATCGAAATGGAGAAAATGCTTTAGACGCCTTTTTAAGGTACTGAAGCGATGCTGCCATTATTGCGCTGTCATAGATAAGGCCTCTTTTTGCAAATAGGAGGGCAGGAAACTGCTTTATCGGATATGCTGTGAAACGGTGTTGCGCGCGTGATAATTCGATATTTTCAAGATATAGCTGAAGATCCATCTTTTGTGTCTCGCTTTATAATAATGATTGTCTTTATATTATATTTTACCATATTGCGCAAGGCATATATGCAGGTGGGGCAATTTCTAAGCAAATGCTTCCTTTTGCCTGCATTATAAGCAAAACAAGGGCAGATGCAGATCCTGCCTGCCATCAGCTTATGTTATTAAACGATAGCCAAAACTGCTGCCTATATATCATTCGTCTTGGGATGGCTCGATTTCGATTTCGGTTTGCGGTGTTTTGCCAAATGCTTTTGAAGCAAGCCAAAACGCAAAAAACCCCATCAGCGCGAGTGCGATTGAGACAGCAAAGTCCGTCAGCGCAATAGTTGGCGATTCGCTTAGATCGCCGCTTGCGGCAAATGAGGCAAGCAGCGAAACGCCGTTGTTTAACAAATGCAGCAGCATGCTGTATAAAATAGAGCCGGTCTTATAGCGCACATAGCACATGAAAACGCCAAGAAGGGCAACAGGCAAAAATCGAATAGGATCAAGGTGCACAATGCCAAACACAAGCCCAATCAGCAGCATTCGGCCGAGTGGATTCGATCCGTCCATTGCCTGCCACATAGTGCCTCTAAACAGTGCTTCCTCACAGATAGAGGGCATGACAGCCACGCACAAAAATGTAAATGCAAACGGAACGCTTTCGTATAAGCTGAGCATCGTTGAGCTTAGCTCTTCAAGCGGGCTGGGAAAGTAGTGGGCAATTATAAGCGTTATCGGAATGCATATAAGGTTGGTTGATATATAGACAAGCACTGTGCCAAGCAGGTATCGGAAATTTGGCGTTTTTATCGGAAATGTTTCATGAATGTTTAGCTTGTAAACTTTTGCAAACGCAAAAGCAAGCAAAGCCATAAAAACCTCAGTCGCAAACAGTCCATACATGCCAAAAAAAAATTGAAGCGGCGCCATAATAAAGACAAGCGACAGCATTGCCGCAAGCGATATTGCGAAAAGCCTTTTAAGTGAGCTCATATGCATAAGCTAATTATAACAGGCCGCTAGGCATTTTCCCTCGAAACAGGGGCTGGCTGCCTGCTCTTTTTCAGATATAAATGAAGCAGCATGGCAATAAGGGCATATAACAGCTGAAGCGGCCAAAGGAGGGCCCAAAAGATAGAGTATTCGCCTATTTGCCTTTCGTACATGGTTGTTGACAATCCATAGATGAGATAAAGCCATACCCAGCCCATAGACTCTATATAAGAGGCGCGCGCGCACAAGGCCAGAAAAATGCCCCCTGATATATAGGCCGCCACCAGCAAAAGCGCTTTTGCCGATGAGAAAGATAAACTCAGATCTCTGTAAAAGCTGCTGGGCTCAACCATGAGGCTTCCGCTAAATATGACCCTGACGCCCAAACCGCTTTTATCGTAGCCTTTTGACAGAAAGCGCGCCGAATTTGCTCTTGCAGAAACCTGATCGTGGCGAATGGAATTAAAATAGTCTTCCCTTGCAATAAGCATGCAGCCCGGGTTCAGGCTTGGGGACGGGCTTGTGTACAGGGCAAATGCTTCGCTTGCCATATAGCAAAGCAGCATATACATGCCGCCCAGGCCATTTAGGGGATTTGCAGAGGCTTCATAGGGGTAGGCCGAAACAACAGTGCCTGCTTTCCAGCAAGCAAACAGCTTTGGCCAAAAACCGGGCTGCGGCAAGTAAGAAGCGTCTATAAACAAAAGCATTTTGTGGACAGCTTTTTTTGCGGCAACGTAGCGCGCAAAGTTTTTCTTGTCCACCAGCCCGCTTTCCTCGCTTATTACAATAGCTTCGATGCCATGTTTTTTAGCGGTGTCTACGCTTGTGCCGCCTGATGAAAGATCAGCGCAGATAATCTGGCAATTGCCTCCGAACGAGGCATCAATAGATTTGAGCAGCTTTTTTAGCCCGACAGCCTGATTATTCGACACTATTATTATGCTGACGCCATAATGCCTGGCTGCTGGCTTTACAGCGTTCAAACCCTGTATTCTGCCCATAAGCCAGTGCACTGACAAAGCGCCTAAAATTCCGGTAACTACAGCTAATGCCTGCATTCCCTCTCCCACTGCCCTGCTAAACTATGGCTATTATTATTTATTTAGGCATAGAACTCTGTCGATTTGAAACCATATAAAAATCTTTTTGATATGGCATATGATCGAAGATAGTAGTAGAATTAAGGCATATACCTATTTTTGCGGTGTGAATATGCTAAATAGCCAGTTAAAAACGACACTAAGAACTTTATATGAATATGCAGACGAAATAGAAAAAAAAGCCAGCTACAACAGGATAGGCAAAAACTCTTTGCGCGACTACGTGCGGTTTGACATGCTTAAGTTTCTTTTATGGCTAAGCGACGAAGGAAAGCTCAACCCGGCAGAAAGAGAGTTTGTTAATGATGTGCTTGGGTTTAGATATACTGTTGCTGAATTCGGCAACTTTTATAAAACGCTTAAAATAAGCGAAAGTTTCGATAAAAAGATGCCTGACGCTTTTGAGGCCTTTAAAGAGGCTGAGGAAAACGGGGATGTCAAAGGAACCAGCACAATATATTCTGATTTTTACAGGCTTATCGGGATTTGCTTTATAAACTCTGACCAGCTGGCTACTGAGTCAGAAATTTACAAGCTGACAGAGTTTATCATACGCCTTAGGGGCCTTGAAGGGGACTCTGCATTTCCTGAGAGCTCTGGCGAAAGCCCAAAAAAAGCGCCCTCCAGATCCTATGATGAGGTTATCGAGGAGCTTAACAGCTTAATAGGCCTTGAAGCCGTCAAGGAAGATGTCAAGAGCATAGCCAATTTAGTCCGCGTACGAAAGCTGCGCGAAGAAAGAGGCTTTAAGCAGGCTGACATGAGCTTGCACCTTGTATTTACCGGCAACCCCGGCACTGGAAAAACCACTGTAGCAAGGCTTCTTGGAGAGCTTTATTGCGCGCTTGGCGTTCTGTCCAGCGGGCACCTTTTTGAAACTGACAGGTCCGGCCTTGTAGCAGGCTATGTAGGCCAAACAGCCCTCAAGGTCAATGAAGCTGTGGAAAAAGCTATGGGCGGCATTTTATTTATTGATGAAGCCTATGCACTTGCCCCTGCATACTCAGCCAATGATTTTGGCGGAGAGGCGATTGCTACACTTCTAAAGCAAATGGAAGATCATAGAGACAACCTTATAGTAATTGTTGCAGGCTATACTTCCCTCATGGAAAGCTTCCTACAGTCAAACCCGGGGCTTAGAAGCCGCTTCAACAAGTACATACACTTTGCTGACTACGATGAAGATGAAATGATGGGCATTCTTGAATCCAATTGCAAAAAGATGCAAATGTCGATGACAAAGAAAGCCACTGATTCAGCCAGAGAAGCTTTTGAGCAAAAGGTTGCACGCAAAGGCACGAACTTTGCCAATGGCAGGGATGTGCGCAACTACTTTGAAAAAGCTATAACCAACCAAGCAAACCGAATAGCCTCGCTTGAGTCTGTCAGCGATGAAATGCTTAATACAATAATTTTTGCAGACGTAAAACAAATATCTATCTAATATCTTATTGCATTGCGCTGATGGCTTGCAAAGGAGGAATTGCAGCAGAATGCTGCGCTTACCAGAATGAATGTATTAGTTATAAATGGCCCGAATTTAAATATGCTGGGAGTTAGGGAGCCGCTTTTGTATGGTGCAAAAACATACGAAGACCTTGTAAACCTTATTGAATCTACTTGCATAAAGCACAATATAACTGCTGAAGTTTTTCAAAGCAACCACGAAGGCGTGCTTATCGATAAGATACAGTCTGCATTTTCCAGCGAATATGATGCGATTATTATAAATGGCTCTTCCTATGCGCATACAAGCATAGCAATCCTTGATGCCCTAAAAGCTGTCGGCAAGCCTGTAGTTGAAGTTCATATTACTGATCATGCAGAGCGGGAGGCATACCGAAGGCATTCTTATATATCAGAATATGCTGTAAAAACAATTTCCGGCTGGGGCATATCAGGGTATGTTTATGCAATCATGTTTATAAATACATATATTGAAAAAAGCAGATCTGAGCTTCTGCCAAGCCCGCAAGCTTAAGGCTTTGCCCAAACAGGGGGCTTTATTTTTGCGCTTGCCAGTCAATGGCATCCTGTCCGCAACAGCGTTTAGCTGCCTGCTGCTTTGAAGGCAAAAATGAACTCTGTGCCAACTCCGAGGCTGCTTTTTACGCTAATGCCGGCATTGTGCCTTTCAGCTATTTGCTTTGCAATAGCCAGCCCGAGGCCGGTGCCTGTTTTGTTTTCCTCAGAGCGCTGTTTGTAAAACCGCTCAAAAATGTTTGGCAGCTCGGCATGGCTGATGCCGCAGCCTTTGTCGGATACGCTGACAAACAGTTCGCTGTCTTTGTTTGACAGCTCAACTGCAACTGTTGCGCCATTCTCCGAAAACTTTATTGCATTGTCCAAAATGATTATGAGCATTTGGCGCAGCCTTGCGTAATCGCCTATTGCTGCAAAACATGCGCCAAAGCATGATAGGGCAATCTTTATTTTTTTTGCATCGGCTATGCGCTTCATTGAGCGCACTGCATCCTCAATAACTTCCTTCAGATCAACCTTTTCAAGCTCAATTGCAAAATCGTTGTCCTGAAGGCAGGAAAGATCAAGCATATCAGACACCAATCGCTCAAGATGGATGCTTTCTGAGAGCATATGCTCATGGTACTCAGCCACTTTCGCACTGTCTTCCACAATGCCGTCGCACAGCGCTTCGAGTGAGCCTCGAATAACAGTCACCGGCGTTCGAAGCTCGTGCGAGATATTGGCGATAAAATCCCCCCTTAGCTTATCAAGCCTGGTATGCTCATTCATGGACTCTTGCAGCTTTTCAGCCATTTCATCGATTATTAAAGCCAGCTCGCCTATTTCATCCTGCTGCACAACGCCGGTTTTGGCGCTGTAGTCGCCGCTGCTTATTTGCAGCGCAGCGTTTTGCATCTTTTCAAGCGGCAGCGCAAAGCGCGAAGAAAGCTCAATTGCAACAAAAACAGATATCAGCACTGCCAGAGCCATGCTTAGGGCGAGTATAGTGACGCCGTTTCTGGTTGCTTCGTTTGGGCCTGAAATATGCGAGAGCAGCAATACTGCGCCAGCTACATTGCCATTTCGCTGAATTATCGGCGCTGCCGCCATAACCGAAGGATCTTTGAAATGGGCGCTGGCGCTGATGCTGACCAGCTTTTTTTCATTCATTGCCTTAAAAGCTGTTTGCGCGAGCGAAGCAGGCAATTCTTTGCTCAGGAGCGCAAAATGATCGCCATGTTCAGGGTTGCCACAGAAAAGAGGCCTTAAGTTGCTTCCAACAACCCAAGCCTCGTTTGCTGAAATATCTTCTATGAACCTAAGGAAAGCTCCATAGCCGGAGCCTTGCCTTGCTTGGGCGCTGCTGTTGCCCTCTAGCATTTCAGAAAGGCTGCGGGCAATGTTTAGCGCCCTTTTCTCCAGCTCGGATATATGCACTGAAGTGTTGTGCCTCGAAAAAATCGCAGTAAAAATAACGCCAATAATAAAGGCAAAGATGCAAAAGGAGGCAAGGAAGTAGGAAATCAGGCGATGCAGAATTTTATTTTTTATTATTGCACCTCGAATTTGTAGCCTACGCCCCAAATCGTTTTTATCTCCCAGCCGGGATGCTCATACTCATCCAGCTTCGTGCGCATTCGCTTAATATGGGAGTCAACTGTTCGGGTATCGCCATAATAATCATAGCCCCATAGGCTGTTTAGCAGATTTTCGCGGGAAAACACCTTGTTCTTGTTTGTCGACAGAGTCCATAAAATCTCTGTTTCCTTTTTAGTCAGGGCGATTTTTGCCTCTCCAATCTGCGTGATGTATTCATCAAGATTTATGACCAGGTTTGCGTATTCGAATCTTTGGCCGGGTGCGCTGCCTTCAAGTGTTATCCTTCTGAGAATTGCGCGCACCCTTGCCATAACCTCTGCAGGCGAAAAAGGCTTTACGATATAGTCATCTGCTCCATTGTCAAGGCCCATAATGCGCTCAAAATCTTCGCCCCGCGCTGTCACCATGATTATTGGGACAGTTGAGCGCTTTCGTATTTCACGGCAAACCTCGAAACCGTCAATATGCGGCATCATCACATCAAGCAGAATTATATCAAATGGGGCATTTTGCGCCTTTTTTAGCGCTTCATCGCCATCGTAGGCAGTCTGGACGCTATAGCCTTCTTTCTTTGCATATGCCTCTAGCAATGAAACAATTTGCTTGTTGTCGTCAGCAATTAACATAGCAGGCATTCGTTCTCTCCTAGCAGCACTTTACAGGAATAATATCATAAAGCTTTGTCTTTTTTGTGTCAGAGCCCTTTGCAACTGCACACAAAAGCTACATAAAAAACAAACTTTGCGCACATTGCGCCGGTATTCTTTAGACAAGCAAGCAATAAAAAATGTGAGGTAAATATAATGAAAGCTAACAGGAAAAGGGCATGCCTGGCAATCGCAATAATTATGCTGTTGACGGCTGTTTCAACTACAGCTTTTGCAGCAAACACAGCCAAAGGAGCAGCAGGGGAGCGTAGCCGGCTGCATCTCAGGGATGGATCTTGCAATGGAGGGCTTGCCCTTTGCACAGGCAGGGGGAGGCGCGCAGGCTCAGGAAACAGAGATGGCTCAGGGCCGCTCAGGGATGGCAGCTGCGGCAACCCCGATTGCCCATTAATTCAATAGCCCCTGCCAGCAAGCCTTTGGCCTTGCCACTGTCATTGGCTTGCTGCCTTTTTTATTAATATATACAAATCACATGAGTCACATCACAACAATATATAATGTTTGTCTAATAATACTTATAGTATAATAGCACTAATATTTATCCGATTCAAATATCCTCGCTACAATGCAGTTTTACCGTGTTTGTCTACTCTAAAGCAAATCTATACGTTTAACTAAATTGTTCCATATAATGGTTTACGAGCCAAGTCATTGAAAAGATCTCTAATTTTGCATATTAGCAGATATATAACAAATTAATAAAATTGTGTATAATAATTAGAAAATATGCTAAAACCTTGCTAGTTATATTTGGTTTAGCATTATAAGGAGAAGAGAATTGAAAAGCAAGAAAAAGACTAAGCTATTGTCAAGCATTATGGCAGCTTTATTATTGCTGCTATTTATGCTGCCCCCCAGCGTGTTAGCAGACACTAGCTTAAATCTGCAAGAAGAACAGCCAGCTGCTAACAGCCAAAAAGCTGTTACGCTGCCCGGCAGCTCCGGCAATACAATTGCCAATGCTGCAAAAAGCATAGCCAACAATACATATGCGTACTATATGGATTACAATTACCGCTATGAGCAGCAGGCTACAGCCAGCCAGGCATCTAAGCAGACCCAAACGGCAAGCACTGGCAACAATGCATCAGCATCCAGCCAGGGCTCAGCAAATGCAAATAATGCTTGGACAACCAGCCAAGGCTCTGTGATTATTGAGCGTCCATGGACTATATATCAAGGCAACAACAGCTCGGGATCTCAAAAGACCAGCCAGGGCTCACAAGGCGGTGGTTCACAGTCAGGCGGTGGCTCTCAATCAGGTGGCAGCTCACAGTCAGGTGGCGGTTCCCAATCGGGTGGCGGTTCCCAATCAGGCGGCGGTTCTCAATCAGGCGGCGGATCTCAATCGGGTGGCGGTTCACAATCAGGAGGCGGTTCACAATCAGGCGGCGGTTCCCAGTCAGGTGGCGGTTCCCAGTCAGGTGGCGGCTCCCAATCAGGTGGCGGTTCACAGTCGGGTGGTGGATCACAGTCGGGCGGCGGATCATGGTCAGGCGGCGGATCACAGTCTTGTGAAGAATCCCAGCTAGGCGGTGGATCACAGTCGGGCGGCGGTTCCCAATCAAACCAAAACGAGAATAACTATTCACAAAAAACAGCGTGCATAAGCGCTCCGACAATCATTAGCCTGACACCGCATGTAAGCGGGCTTTATGAAGCGAAATATCTGGCTGATACTCCAATGCATGTTTCCAACGGGCGCGCACAGCTGCTTACGCTGGACCCAAGCATGTGGTGTGTGCACAACTTCGGTTCCGAATACGCTGATGTAATAATAAAAGGCACCGGGCATGCAGGCTCAACAATAACTCTTTGCTATGCCGGCTACTCAGAAACTAAATATACAGCCAGTGTTGATGCCAGTGGCAATTGGACATGCAAGGTTCCAATAAATGTTTTCGACTTTACAAGGCGCATTCCGGATGAAAGATACGACGGAGCCAATACCAGAATTACAGCCCAGGATGGCGTATGGCGCAATTTAACCGTTGTTTGCGCTTGCAGTGCAAGCCACTCTTGCACTATATCTGTTGGCTCTGGCTTTGCCTCCCCTATCGCTATCGACTTTTCAGGCATTGGAAAGATAGAAACGCTTTCAGCCAGCGATGCCCCAAATACATTCGACTTCGGCGAAGAAAAAGGGATATTAAAAACAGGTTGGCTGGCTCCATCTGCAGGCTTTCTTGTATGGGATAAAAACGGCAATGGCAAAATTGATTCTGTAGACGAGATGTTTGGCGGAAACATCGGCGAAGGCTTTGCCAAGTTGGCGGAGCTGGACTCTAATGGCGATGGAATTATCGATGCCAATGATCCTGCTTACTATTTCCTGCAAATTTGGCGCGACTTTAATGGCAATAAGCAAGTTGATGAAGGAGAGCTGATGTCATTAGAGGAGTGCGGCATTGTCTGCCTGTATTTATCTCATGTTGACTATGAGGAATATGACGCAGCAGGCAACGCTGTCTACGAACATTCATATGCGCTGCTTTCGAATGGCAGCAAAGCTGCGATGAATGACGTGTACTTTGCTATCGAAGAGTAAAGAGCAAGGAACAAACAGTCTATACAGCTTTTATAAAAGCATATAAGGCCGGCCTGGCAAAGAAAGCGAGCCGGCCTTTTCTTAATTAACTCTACTTAAGAAAGCATAAAGAGCCCTTTGCGCCTTGCAGGATGCAACTCATAGGCATAAGGCAGCGATTAGAAGCATGGGTTACGGCTTGTAAAGTGGCCTTGCCATCAATCTTCTTGCGGCAATAACCGCCCAATGTGCTTTGTATCAAAATATAAATCTTTGTTAAAGTATACGATAGACCCTGCCGCAACAGCTAACACGAGTGTTTCCACGCATTTTGTCGTCTGAGTTATTGCGATTTTTTCTTGCAGGAAGTTGACGAAAAAGTGAAAAACCATGCAGGCAAAGATGCTTCGTTCGTTTTTCACATATACCCATGTGAAAATAAACCCCAGCGGCAATACGGAAAGAAAAAAGTTTAGGGCAAACCAGGGGCTCTCCTGAAATATGCTATGGTGGTATGTGCTGGGTATGAAAAACAATGGCAAATGCCACAATCCCCATACAAACCCAAAAATAATCGACTCTTTCCACCAACTGCAATAAAAAGCAATTGAATCCTCTGCATAGCCGCGCCAACCCAACTCCTCAAAAAACGCCGCCAATGTTATTGTAAGCAAAGCTGCCACGCCTCCTCCCGCAAACGAAAAATCATCTGTAAAAGAAAACTGGCTTAGCGTCTGGCCGAAAAATGTCGAAATGAAAATCGAAACAGCGATAATCGCTCCAAACAGGGCAACTGCAGCTATCACATTTAACGGCTTCACCCGAAAAAGCCCTATAAGCTTGTCTCGCAGGTCCTTTTTCAGCGCAGCGCTTCCAGAGAGCAAAATTGTAAGAAGCGCTGTAGCAGGCGGCACGAGCAACCCTAAAAGCATAAGGGCAAAGCTGATAGCCTCACTGCTGCCTGTCGAGCTGCGGCCGGCAAAAGCCGCGGCCAACCAGAACACCCATGTCAAAGCAAAGACGATGCTGTAAAACCGGACAGGCCTGTATTGATAGGTTTTTTTCATTCTTATGCACTCCTTTCTAACTCACGAATTGCATGAACCTTGCCTAAAATAAGCGCCAAAACCACAAGCATGATGCCTGAAACAATGAGCAGCAAACCAATGCCACGCCCGCTGCCAACGCCAATAATGCGACCGAGCGACGAAGCAAGGATGCCGCTTTCCATAAGCAAGGGATTGAACACACGATCAGCCAAAAGGCCGGACACAGCGTATGCGACAACATATCCGAACTGTGACAATATGCCAATCAGCCCCCAAACCCGCCCTTGTTTTTCGTCAGGAATATTTGAGCGAGCAAGAACATCAGCGCTTGTGTTTATAAACGGCAGGCAAGCAAAAAACAGAAAGCCGCTGCAAGTGATGATGTAAATATTTGTAGTGAACCCGAGCAATGCGATAAAAACACCCGAAAACACAAGCCCTGTGACAAGCTGATTGACATAACTGCGTGTTAGCGTGAACATACCCAGCAATATGCTACTGGCAAGCATGCCTACTGCGCTGACAGATTCGATGATTCCCAATGTTTTTGCGTCGGTTATAGTGAGCATCAAAGGCGTATACAGCGTCTGTAAAAAACCCATGTAAAAAGTCACCAGGGAGATTATTGCTATCATTAAAAGCAAGCCTTTATTCGAAGAAACCTCCCGCCAGCCGTCTGCAAAATCTTCGAAAAACCCTTGATTGCCGTGTTGGGTGTTATCAGCAGCAATCTGCTTTTTTACAAACATGGTGACTGGCATAGTAACCGCAATCGTTGTAATGTCGATTATCAGTATCGCCTTAATGTCCGTAAAAGTGAGCAGAAAACCTGCTATAAACGGCGACAGAAGGAATTTCGCCGAGCCTGCAATTTGGACAAGGCCGCTTGCTTTTGCGAACTGCTCCTTTGTCAGCAAATCTGTAATTGTTGCCTTGAATGCAGGCTCAAGCAGCGCGATAAATACAGAGTTGATTCCTACGCCAAGGTACACCTGCCATTCGCTCACATGGCCTGAGGTTATGCAAAACAGGATATAAATAAGCCCTAAAGCAGAGCAGCCATCTCCTATTAGCATCATCAGGCGCCTATCGAAGCGGTCAGCCAATACGCCTGCAACCGGGTTCAGCAGCATAGTGGGAAGGAATGCGAATAACACTGTTAGCGCAACGCTAGTAGCTGTGCCTGACATTTCAAACATATAGATGCCTAGAGCGAAAGCTGTCAAGCCGCTTGCAATATTCGCGTAAAAGTCGGCCGCCCACAAGGCAATAAACTTGCCAAAAGATTTTTCTTTTGCTTCTTGCATTTTATTCACCCCTATCTCTTAAAATGCTTTGGGCCAGCTCTGATAATGAGCCTTCCTTTGCACCGAGCGTGCGCTCCACTGATAATATGAATGCGGCAGTTTTTTTCGCTTGCTCTTGCATCGTCCACTTCAATTCGCTGTTGTCAAAAAGCGCATGGGCTGCCGAAAGCAGTATTTCAATACTCTCAAGCGGGTATGGAGTAGAAAAAATACCCTCTTGTATGCCTTGCTCGACAATGCCTTTTATAACAGGGGCAAGCCGCGAAATGATATCTGTAAGGCTTTTAAGAAACATCTGCCCGTTGCTTGATTTTTCATAATCGTCAGTCAGCTGCTTTTCCCGCTCGTTTTCCGGTTTTTGTGAGAGTATAGCTTGCAGAAGTTTTGCTTGCGCTGTGATACTGCTCTTTTGCGCAATGGCCATTGCTGCCTCAATGTTTTTGTCTCCACGCCGCTTGATTATGCCGTCCAGTACATCCTCTTTTGATTTGTAATGGTAGTACAGCGATCCTTTGGCTATGCCCGAAGCATTTATGATGTCATTGATTGTTGTGTGCTCATACCCTTTTTCGTAAAAAAGATTTTCCGCTACATCAAGTATTTGGCTCTTTCGTGTTTCGGTTCTTTCTGAGTTTTTCATTGGGTACTCCTTCTATAAATAAACCGACCGTCGGTTTATTTATAGAATAAAGGAATCCCTCTTGAATGTCAATACCTTATTTTGCTATTCACATGCATTACTGTATTTCAGTCTGCTGCTTTGACCATTTCTGGATTTTATTGCACGATAAAAGCCGCTTTATAAAAAGCTGCAGCAGGAAAATGCTAATGCAAAACCTTTAAAGCAGCTGTGCTTATAAAATTGCCTGGCAAATGAAGTGGCCGCGACAACGCTGTTTTTTATTTTGCCCAAAAAACGCACCGTCTGCACGGTGCGTGATTAACCGTCTGCACGGTGCGTATTTACCGTCTGCACGGTGCGTATTAACGTCTGCACGGTGCGTATTTACCGTCTGCACGGTGCGACAAAAAAATATTCAAATTTCTGAAACGCGCTCTGCAAGCGGCTTTGAAGGGGATAATGAGAGCATTCAAAATGCTAATAGAAAATCAGCACTTAGGTGCTTGCCGGCACCAGCTTGAATATCAAGAGGCCGCCAATAAAGGCAAAGCCAACAGATTGCTGGCAGCTAGGCTGCATTTAGCGTAAACAGCTGAAAGTGTCGTATAATAAGTCAGCTTTTTGTTTTTTATTGAGGCACCCTCTGCACGGTTGGAAGCTATAACGTGTTTGGGAAAGCGCAATGAATCGAGTTGCTGGCAGCTTGGTATAAAGCTTCATCTGGCTGCTTGCATGCTTGTTAGCGCAGATTGCTTAGGGTAGGTTAGCGATGTAGCTTGAATTATCACCCTATTTGCTAGCATGCGAATACGAACCGAACATGACGTTTTGTCCTGGCGGGTTATGTAGGCATTGCCCTCAACTACTTTCCATACTACTCCGCCTTGATCTATAGAGTTATCAGATAGCTGCACTTTGGCGCTGATGGCAAGCAAGTCCCCTACCCTGGCTTGTGCTGCCTGAGCTTCGCGCTTAATAATGATTTGCCTAAACACTGCAGGGCCATTCCCCGGCTGTTTTTTTATCTCTCTGTCAGGATCAACAATGTTGTCGGCAAACCAGACGAATTCATCATCTTCTGTGCCAAGCAATTTGCTTTTGGCACTTGCTTTTTGATAAGAGCCATCCGGGTTTTGGCCCAAATACTTGACAGTATTGCCTCTGACTGTTTTTTTGCTGATTATGACATCGCTGCGATCATCAAAAGTTCCCGGGATCTGATCAAAGCCTCCACAAATCCATTCATTCCCAGGCTTAACGAGCGTCCCATTTTGGTTCATCAGCTTAAACGTATTTTCGCCATAGTCAAGGTATAGGAAGCTGAAAGAAGCTCCCGTTACAACCCTCTTAGCATCAGCATTTATTGCATAAGCTTTTAAAGACGCCTTTATATCGGGATTATCCCTCAGCTTTGCTGTGACTGTGATATTCGAGCCTTCAACAGCGCCAGGCGCAGTTTCGAGAACAGACTCATTCCCATGCACAGTAAAGCGAAAGTAGTTTGCATCAGAGCTGGCTTCCCAGTCAATTAGCGCAGGAGCAGTGCCCGGCAGCATTTCTGTTGCAATTATCGATGCCCTTAGGCGTGTTGCCTGCCCCTGGGCTATATAAATACTATTGCTAATTATCGAAGCGTTGTTATCCGCTGTTATTGTGATGCTTTGATAACTGCAATCGTCAGCCTTATTCTTTATTGCATATAATGCAGAGCTATTTGGGGCTGCCGGCTCTTGCAGCAGCAAGACTGGCAAGGCTTGCTTTAACTGCTCTGGCTTTATTTTTTGGCGTATTCGCAATGGTGCGATTAGCGCAATAGCAAATTCTGCGCTCTGTGCATTTATAATCGTTGCGCTGTCTTGTGGCTCTGCAATTGCCATCAAATTCTCAGCAGGCTTTCCATCGCTGAAGCTCCCAGTTTCCTCCGGTTCTTTCATAGCCGAAATATCAGGCTGGTTTATCTTGCTTATTGGCCTGCTTTGGCCGGCAGTGTACTGCTTCTTCATTTTATACGCTTTTAGCGCAACCGACATTTTATTGTATAAATGCATTTGGTGTATAGCAACATTTGCCAATACGCCTTGTACACTTTCGTTAATTTCACCTATTTGCCGGATCGTTGCGTTTGGAGGCTGGATGCCGTTAAGCGTGCCAAGAACATATTGAAGCTTCTCTCCTTCAGCATTTATGATATTGCTCAAGCCGATCTCTTCCATAGCAATTGATGATAGTATTTTGAATATCGAATCTTCTATGCTCGAAGGCATTGATGGGAATTGTGGCATCGACATGTAACGCTTCCCCCTGCTATTAGTGCAAAAGGCATTTACAGATGCGCTTGCCAATGCCTTTTTGCCGTATCGAAAACTGCTATTTTAATCCCATTGCGATTTTACGCCTTCAATGCGCAAGAACTAGCTTTGGCGGCGGCCTCTGATTCTGTTTGCAGATCCTTTGGCTGAAACGATAACGTTTGATGCAATGCTTTCTAAGGGTTCGTCAATTGAGGTAGCTACAACCATAATGTTAGTATTGTTTGGCGCGGATGGCGAGACAGTAAAGCCGACCTTGTTTCCCTCGTCATAGAAATCGTAAAAATAGTCGTTTGCAGCTCTTTTGTTGCCTACCTTAATTCCGTTAACATATACATCCCAAACGCTGTCACCTTTAAATCCTTCATGTGTGGCTGAAAATTCCGGTATTGCAGTAAATTCGACTGTTGTGTTGGCTTCTACAAACATTGAAGGCGTGTTGCGGCGCATGATAAGGCGCCTAAACACAGGCTCCTCAAGCTCGGGCCATTTAAATATAAAATCATCAGGATCAAAATCATCCGGAGTGTCGCCTTCCCCAAACCAAAAGAATATGCCGCTTTCGGTGCCAAGCAAGCCATCTGTTTTGCTGTCAGCCATTTGGTATGACCCGTCACGGTATGGGCCTGCAAATTTGGCAATAATATTGTTGTCGATATCCCTTAAAACTATTACATTTTCAAGGTCATCTGCTGTTGCCGGAGTTAAGTCAAAGCCTGCATTGAAAATGCTTGCGTCCAGGCTGATAGTCCCGTTAGCATTCATGGGCATAAAAGTATTGTCGCCGTAATTTATGTAAAGTGTTCCGTCATGCCCACGCTCGAGATTTGCGCCCTTTGCTTCGGCATCCATAGCGTGCACATGCCAAGTGTTATTAATATTCGGATATTGTGCAGATGCTATCGTGATATCAAAGCCATCGCCTGGCACTGCTGTTTTAGCAGTCAATGTTGCAGTATTGCCTTCTTCTGTTATTTCGAAAGTATCGGGAAGGGTATATATCCATTCAACAGCGGCTGTTTCATTTCTACGCCGGCCATCATCAAATTGTATTGCAGCATTCAGAGCTATAGATTCGCCTTCGGCGATGTAAAGATCATTGCCGATAATGCCGGCATTGCCACTGGCTGTAAGCGCAACAGCCCCTTCTCTGTTTGTATCGCCTCCGTCTCCTGTATCTCCTCCATCGCCTCCGTCACTTCCATCGCCTGTATCCGGCCCTGTTGAGCCGTCAGGGGCTTGAGTATACAGCTTTTTCTTTTTGTAAGCGTTCAGCGCAGCGTTGAGCTTGTTATACAAATGCAGCTGGTTCATAGACACGTTTGCCAGCACTGCTGTTATGCTGTCAGTTACTTCATAGATCTGTTTCACAGTAGCAGCCGGCGGCTCTATGCCATCAAGCGTTCCGAGCACATACTGCATCTTCTCGCCTTCAGCATTTATGATATGGCTTAATCCGACTTCCTCCATAGCTATGGAAGATATAATCTGGTAAACTGAATCTTCCAGGTTTTCTGGCAAGAACGGGAA
>Ga0082212_10003600_pt1 | contig 21891 bp, 13 predicted proteins | sample TergutNt197P3_FD_71548 | JGI IMG/M metagenome (GOLD analysis project Ga0082212, IMG submission 71548) | Neocapritermes taracua P3 segment gut microbial communities from Petit-Saut dam, French Guiana - Nt197 P3 | ecosystem: Host-associated > Arthropoda: Insects > Digestive system > Gut ...
TAATAGTGTTTTCGGCGGCTATGCCTATGTGTACGGCGACGGCGATACCGTGGCCAGCAACAATATTGTGAACATTACCGACAGCACGGTTTCTAATTATGTTTACGGCGGATATGCCGATTATAGCGATGATGGCAACGCGACGGCCAACGACAACATTGTGAACATTACCGGCAGCACGATTACCGGCTATGTTTATGGCGGGTATGCCGATGCGGACGGCGACAGCAAGTTCAGTGATGCCTCTGGCAATAAAATAACCATCATGGACAGCACGATAGGCGGGCGAATCTACGGTGGCTACTCGGTGGTTGATGGCAACGGTGAAACCGGCCGCGCCATCAACAATACCGTAACCATCGGCGGCGCTTCCAACCTTAGCACGGCCCACATCTACGGCGGCTATGCAATTGATGACGCTATGGACGCCTGGACGGGCAACACATTGAACGTCAAAAGTTCCGGCATGGATGTCAAAGGTATCTATAACTTCGCCAACCTCAACTTCTATCTGCCCGATACAATGGTTGATGGCGAAACCATGCTGACCGTAACGGGCGACGATGTGGATATTACCGGCAGCAAAATCAGCGTGGGCGTGAACGGCGGGACTTCGGCCTTGGCCATCGGCGATACGGTCACATTGATCGACGCGTCCGCCAATGGCCTGACCGCAGACCAGGACGGCAAAACCGCCAGCGGCATTGCGGGCATTGCCAACATCTGGAAGTTCGGCCTGAGCGTTGACGGCGATATGCTGCAAGCCACGGCGGTCGAAGTATATGACAACCCGCAAACGAAAGCCCTATCCGAAGCCCAGTTGGGCGGGCTGGCGTTCCTGAACCAGGGGGCGGACTTGGCCGCGGGCACGGGTATGTCCAGCATGCTGTCCGCAACGGCGGGGCAAAATGGCATGGCGGCGTTTGCAGCGATGGGCGGCGGTTCGTCAAAATACACGACCGGTTCGCATGTTGACGTCAAGGGCGTATCCTTTATGGCCGGCGTTGCGAAAAAGTTCAGCGACCTGACCGCCGGCGCGTTCATTGAAGGTGGTTTTGGCAGCTATGATTCGTTCAACAGCTTCAACGGATTCGCGGACGTCAAAGGAAGCGGAAACACCAGCTATATGGGCGGCGGTCTGATGGGGCGTTATGAAATCGACAAGACGTGGTATGGCGAAGCATCGCTGCGCGCCGGCGCCGTGAAGACCAACTTCGTCAGCGGCGACATCTTGAACGGCTTGGGCGGCGCGACCGAATACGACACATCCGCCATGTATATGGGCGCGCATGTCGGGGCGGGTTATATCCGTGACTTGGACGACAAGTTCAGCGTTGATATGAACACCAAACTATTCTGGACATACCAAGGCGGCAGCGACGTTGAAATCGCAGGCGACGCGGTTGCGTTTGGTGCGGCGAACTCTATCCGTTCGCGCACTGGGGCCCGGTTCATGTATGCCGCGACCGAGTTCGTAAAACCATATGCGGGCGCGTATTTGGACTATGAGTTCGGCGGCAATGCGTCGGCAACCATCAACGGCACGTCTATTGATGTTCCGACCTTGGGCGGCGCGACAGGTGTCGGCGAACTGGGCTTGTCCGTGCAACCGTCCAGCGAACTGCCATTGACGATTGATGCGGGCATTCAGGGATATGCCGGAATTCGCCAGGGCTTCAGCGGAAGCCTGCAGTTGAAGTATGTGTTCTGAAATCGAAAACAACCTTATTTTTAACACGATAAGATTGTCGGAAAAAAATGCGGGGTATTTCCCCGCATTTTTTGCATTTTGTTATTACAGTGACTATTGACTCGGCGGAATTGGCCATAGTATGGAAAAGGGGTATATTATCCCCCGAAAAGCCCGGTTTTAGAGCCATACCAGTGTCAATGCAAATGTAAAGCCCGCAGAACCGCGGGCATTACGGGCTGACTCGGCATATACCATATACACCTTGGAATTCTGGCGGACAGGGAGGGATTCGAACCCTCGATACCCTTGCGAGTATGCCTGATTTCGAGTCAGGTACGTTCAACCGCTCCGCCACCTGTCCGGCGGGAGTATTATATAGAAACATATTTCATTTGCAAGCAGTAATGAAATCGCATCAATAGCCAACATATAGTTATTGACTATCATTTTACGCTTGCGTTGATGTGCGTTTTTTTTCTAACATAAGTTGTATTAAGGAGAGCTTGGTATGAAATTTCGCAGATTTCTGACACTTTTCGTGTCGCTTTCGCTGTTCGCGTTTACATCGGTATTCGGCGACGTGGTTTTTCCCGCAGATGCGTTCAAGGTGACTTTGACCGGTATGAGCGCGAGCGCAAAATTCGATTTTCAAATGTCCGCGCAGGGAACTTTTTATGTCGACTGGGGAGACAACAGCGCTGTTGAAACGATAACAAGGACCAATACGACGGCTGCGGTGTATGAGCATACATATGCTTCGGCCGGAACTTATAATGTCAGAATGACCGGTCAGGCGACGGCGTATAGTTCCAGTTCAACAACAGCGGCGATAAGTTTTACAAGCTCTGCGTCCCGAACAAAAATGACCAAGATCGAAGGCGACTTGGGCGCTATGTTCCCGATGGTGGGGTCGCTACCGCGTTTTTACCGCACGTTCTCCGGCTGCAGTGGTCTTGCCGGCTCGATTCCGGCAAATCTGTTCGCCGGTCTTAAAAACCCGTCGTTTTCTTCTGATAACATCCGGAATTTAGCCACAAATATGTTTCGAGAAACATTTCAGGGCTGCAGCGGCCTGACCGGTCAAATTCCCGGCACCCTGTTCAGCAGTGTTGCCGGCGGCATGAAAACAGGCTTACTCGCAATGAAAGAAGGCATATTCGCGGGCACATTTAAAGGCTGCGCCAGTTTGCAAAGCATCGGCCCCGGCTTGTTCGACGGGTTTGGCCATATAGTTAAAGATATGTTCGCCGGAACATTCGAAGACTGTACCGGCCTGACCGGACCGTCGGCAACCAGAGGAGAAATCGATGGCAGCGGCAGGGCCTTCTTATATGTATTATTTGCTGGCTCGTCAGCATCGGCGACCCACGTCGGCAATTGTTATAAAAACGCGACGGGTCTGGACGATTATTGCATGATCCCGCAGATGTGGGGCGGCAATCCGGCGGTCGAATGCCCGAAACCGGATGCGGGGGAAAATGCGTTCGCATTATCCTGGATAAGCTCCGCGCCAAACAGCGAATTCAGCTTTCAAATTTCCGCAAAGGGAACTTTTTACGTGGATTGGGGCGATGGCAGCGCGGTTCAAACGATAACCAGAACGGTTACAACCGCGAATACTTACACTCACAAGTATACCGGCACCGGAAAATATAATATAACATTGACGGGCAAGGCAACGGGATATAGCTCTGACTCCGCAACGCCCGCGATAAGTTTTGAAAACTCCAAAGGCAAAGATCAAATAGTCAGCATCAATGGCAGTTTGGGTGCTATATTCCCGATAGTGAACAGTTCCGATACGGGTAGCCCTCGGTTTGTCGGCACATTCTCCGGCTGCAGCAACATTGCCGGCTCGATCCCGGCCAATTTGTTCGCCGGCATAAGCGGCGCGCCTGTAAAAAATATGTTCCAAGGCACATTCAAAGACTGCAAAAAGCTTTCAGGATCAATACCGGCCGGTTTGTTCAGCGGAATTAGCGGAGCGCCGGCGGAATATATGTTTGAAAGCACATTCTATGGATGCAGCGGCCTGACCGGGGCGATACCGGGCGCTCTGTTCAGCGGAATTACCGGTGCGCCGGCAGGAAGGATGTTCAGTATAACATTCTATGGATGCAGCGGTCTGACCGGGGCGATACCAGGCAATCTGTTCGGCGGAATCGTTGGCGCGCCGGCAGACGCGATGTTTAACGGCACATTCCGAGGCTGCGGCGGCCTGACCGGTCAAATTCCCGGCACCTTGTTCGGCGGCATAAGCGGCCCGGCGAAAGATTACATGTTCCGCACGACATTCTATGATTGCGGCGGTCTGACCGGATCTATTCCGGCCAACTTGTTCGCCGGTATCAGCGGGGCGCCTAAAGTCGAAATGTTCTATGCCGTATTCCAGGGCTGCAGCAAACTGACCGGCCAAATCCCCGGCAATCTGTTCGGCGGCATCAACGGAGCGCCGGCAGACAGCATGTTCGCTTATGCATTCCAAAGCTGCAAAGGCCTGACCGGTCAAATTCCCGGCACCTTGTTCAGCGGCATAAGCGGCGCGCCGGCAAAAAGTATGTTCCAAGGCACGTTCACCAGCTGCAGCGGTCTGACCGGGCAAATTCCCGGCAATCTGTTCAGCGGCGTCGCCGGAGCGGCGAAAGAAAACATGTTCTGGTATACATTCGCCAGCTGCAGCGGCTTGACCGGCATCGGCGACGGATTGTTCGACGGCATAACCGGAAGCTTGCCGGCCGGTTCGTTTTACGGCACATTTCTTTCAGGCACAGGCCTGACCGGACCGTCGGCGAAAAGCAACGGACAATATTTGTATCAAAAATTTACGGGGTCGGCGGCCGCTACGAATTACTGTTATCTGAACGCCTCCGGCTTGGACGATTATTGCGCCATTCCGACCGTATGGAGCGGCGGCACCCCTGAGATATGCGGACATTCTCCTAAAGAATGCGAACCCGGAACTTATCTGCCGGCAAATAAAACGGTGTGCGTAACGTGTCCGAACGGATATTGGTGCCCGGGCAACGTCGGGAATCCTTATACGGTAATACCTGCAACGACCGATCAAGGAATAAATGCATGTTCGGGCGCGCCAGCCGAAGACATCGGGTCCGAGTCCCCCAGGTCCGCGCGAGGTAACTGTTACAAGACAGGCATGCCTTGGCCCGTTGCAAATGGAACCGGAACGCAGACATGTTTTTCCAACGCGAGCGGCGTCTATAATACAGGCTGCACGAACAAGGTCGTCACTTCATGCCAAGGCGACTATGTGATGGTATCGAACAACGCTTGCGTGCTGCCGGAAATCATCGTGCCATGCGCGGCTGGCGAATATCTGCCAAAAGGCACGCAAACTTGCACGACCTGCCCCGCCGGAAGCTGGTGCCCGGGCGGAGATCTTGTCGTTTATAATCTGATGGATGTGGGCAGGAACGAATGCCCGGCGCCTGTGATATTTGGCAGCGGCGATCTTCTCAACGGGTTCTTCTCAATTTCGGATCAGCATGTTTCATCTGCGGCGGGCAGCGCGGCGCTCACGGATTGCTATCATCAATTTCAAGCCACCGATACATTCCCGTCCAGCACCTTCCCTGACTTCCCAATATCGTTTTTCCAAAGATGCTATCATAGCGGCGATACGGAAATCGACAATTCAAATTTTGCCAACGGCTATGGCGGTCGCAACCACTTATGCTTCTTCAGGACGACGGCTTGCGGGCCGGGTCATTGGGACTATATGGGCGCGGGCAACGGCTGGTCCATTTGGTGCCAGGAAGCCGGTTATGGCGCAGCGTGCGAAGGGCTTGCCGGACCGGACGGCTGGGGTAGTGGAACCTGGACGCATGACGACGGCACCGTTTGGGTCGATACGGGCACTTGGAATAGATGCCAAGAGGCCGATAACGGTTACTTCTCGGAAGAGCCGAACGTGTTCCAGACGGAATGTCCCGCCGGATGGTCAGGATCGGATATCCCGAGATCCGGGCGCGGAAAGTGTTATAAGATAGGCGTGCCGTGGAGCTTCACGGGGGGAACCGGAACGCAGACATGCTATTTCGGCTCGATCGGCTATACGGAGAATTGCAAAAACAAGATTATCGCGGAATGCGAAGCGGGCTTTGTTCCGATCATGAACGACGGCGACAACGGAGTGCCGGAAATCATCGCATGCGTGACGACAGAATCGATAGTCATTCACATGCCGCAGAGTTCGCCCGAAGCTATTATTTTCAATCCGGAAGACAGCCAGTGGACGGACGTGAAAAAACAATCTGTAACTCAGATTAGCGTAGACAATCCGCCAGAAGAACAATGGGAGTATTCCATACCCGGCAGCAATTGGGCTTCTCCGCTGGAAGGCAACGTTGTCATCGCGACAAGCAGCAATCCCGAGATATCCCCGATTGCCGCAACTCTGCCGGCGGGGCAATATTCGGCGACTCTTGCATTCATGAGCGACGAATCGGATTTGAGAACGATAACGATTCACTTGCCGCGAGGCATACCCGATACTATTATCTTCAATATAGACAAAGGCGTATGGACGGATATAGGCGGATACGAGGTAACGGAAATTGCGGTACTGCAGAATGTGCTGGAAAATCCTTGGATCAGATACTATCTGACAGGCGATAACTGGACTCCCCAAAAGGGAAGCAAGGTTACAATCATAGAGCCTTACAACGGGATACTGCCCATCGCCCAAACTCTGCAGCCGGGCGAATATTGGGCAACTATCGAATTCAAGGACGAAATAGTCATCGGCACTGACGCATGCGCTCCCGGAACATATTTGCCCGGCAGCCCAACTTTCTCATGCGCGCCGTGCCTTACGGGATATTATTGTCCGTACTTCACATTGTATGATGGAAGTAACTCCGTTCTCGATAGGGGCTTGGTGGCTTGTCCGGAAAAGAAACTCTTCAGAATATATTCGGACAGCAATGCCAAATCAGTCGAAGAGTGCTTTACAACAGTACCAATAGCATTGGTTGGCGTTGGAGAGATTGGCGAGCATAGATGCTATTATAACAGCAAGGCTGGCGACTATGACAATTGCTCCTTAATTTGCCATCGCGGATACGAGCCTTCTCAAGACGGCACGACATGCGTCCCGGAAGGTTCCGCCAACTCCTGCCCGGTCAACGAATACCTTTCGGAGCTGTTTGACGAGTGCACGGCGTGTCCGGACGGAGGAACTTCGCCAGCCGGGACAACCGACATAGAAAAATGCGAAAAGAATACCGATATCGAAGGCGGCACCGAGACATGCTCGTTCGAAGGGGATGAACTTGAGGGAGATTATACGGACTGCACCGCATTATGCTGGGCGGAAGATTATATGCAATCGCCCGACGGCGCGTCCTGCATTCCGTCCGTGACATTCCCCGCAGACGCGTTCACGGTGACTTTGACCGGTATGAGCGCGAGCGCAAAATTCGATTTTCAAATGTCCGCGCAAGGAGCATTTTATGTCGACTGGGGAGACAACAGCGCGGTTGAAACGATAACCAGGACTGATACAACGCTTACGAAATACGAGCACACATATACCGCGGCCGGAAACTATACAGTGAAAATGACTGGTCTGGCGACGGGGTATAATCCCGGTGGAATGACGGCAGCAATAACTTTTAATAACTCAATAAACAAAACTAGAATGACCGGGATTGCTGGAGATTTGGGTAAGATCTTCCCTATATTGAACACGTCCAATACCGGCAGCCCGCGGTTTTATCGGACTTTCTATGGTTGCACCGGCCTGACCGGTTCAATCCCGGGCAATCTGTTCGCCAGTATCAGCGGGGCGCCGGCAGCGTACATGTTCTACGAAACATTCTCTGGCTGCAGCGGCCTGACCGGTTCAATCCCGGGCAATCTGTTCGCCAGTATCAGCGGCAAACCGGCAGATAGTATGTTCTACTATACATTCTCTGGCTGCAGTGGCCTGAACGGTGAAATTCCTAGCAATCTATTCGCCGGTATCAGCGGGGCACCGGCACAGGATATGCTCCGCGGCACATTCCAAAATTGCACCGGCCTGACCGGTTCAATCCCTAGCAATCTATTCGCCGGTATCAGCGGCAAACCGGCAAACTATATGTTTTGTCAAACGTTCGCTGGCTGTAGCAGCCTTTCCGGTTCAATCCCTGGCAATCTGTTCGCCGGCATCAGCGGAGCACCGGCAGCGTTCATGTTCTACTATACATTCTCTGGCTGCAGTGGCCTGACCGGTGAAATTCCTAGCAATCTATTCGCCGGTATCAGCGGCAAGCCGGCAGGTAATATGTTCGACAGCACATTCAGAGGTTGCAAACAACTGACCGGTTCAATCCCTTCTGGTTTATTTGGAACTTTTGACGGTCCGCCAGCGACAAGCATGTTCAGCCTCACATTTCAAGGTTGTAGCGGTCTGACTGGCAGCATCCCAAGCAATCTGTTCGCTGGCATCAGTGGCGCGCCAGCAACGGAAATGTTCCGAGAAACATTCGCTTCATGCAAACAACTGACCAGTATCGGCGATGGACTATTCGACGGCATATCCGGCCCGCCGGCGGCGGGTATGTTCCTCCGCACATTTGAAGGTTGTAGCAATCTGACCGGCCCATCGGCAACAGGCAAAGACGCCGGCGGAAGTGAGAGAAAGTTTTTGTATAAAAAATGGCCGGATGCAACAAGCGGTCAAATCGGCAACTGTTATAAGAATGTAGGAGGCCTGAGCGATTACTGCGATATTCCGGAAGCCTGGGGAACATTACCCAACATGTGCGAATTTCTAGAAAATGCATTCACCATAAATATAGATAATACCGGGATATCGGGACATCCTTTTTACGTTTATATATCTGCGGCCGGTGATTTCTATATAGACTGGGGCGATGGCGGTGTCCAGCATATAGTGAAAGAGAACACAAATTTTGATCGCTATTCGCATGGATATCCGTCGGGAACCTATACCATAAAGCTGATGGGGCGGGCGACAGGGTACAGTCCCAGCGCCACAGTCGCAGCGCTATCTTTTACGCCGGCTAATAGCGGGGCAGGCGCGATAACCGGCATCGCCGGCGATTTGGGCAAGATTTTCCCGATATTGGATACCCCCGCCGCCGGCACATTCGGCACACCGCGGTTTAACGATACATTCAAAGACCAAAATAGACTGGTTGGTCCGATACCGGAAAACCTGTTCGCAAGCCTTATCGGCGCGCCGGTGGAAAATATGTTCCATAGCACATTCCAGACCTGCACCAGTTTGACCGGTGAAGTTCCGGGCAAATTGTTCGCTGGCATAAATGGCCCGATGACTAAAAATCTGTTTACTGCCACATTCAATGGCTGCAATCTGAGTAGGATCGGCGACGGATTGTTTGACGGATTTTCCGGCTTTCCGCCACAGGACTCCTCCTTGTCCACGACATATCCGTTTTTTAGCACATTTGCTGGCTGCAACAATCTGGTCGGACCATCGGCGACAAGCGGGGATATCAACGGCAACAATAGAATGCCCTTATACAAGAAATGGACGTCCTCGGGCGGCATCTCAGCCCCCTACACTTACTCAGGTGCTAAATACCTAAGCGATTATTGCATGATTCCGACATACTGGGGCGGCAGTTCCTCGGCTATATGCGACAAAGAACCAACTTGCAAGCTTGGTGAATATATATCCGGAACAGACGGAGCTTGCGGCCTGTGCCCTGAAAATTCTTACTGCCCCGGCGACGACGAAAAACACAACTGCCCCGCTGAGTATTCGTTCTCTCCCGCGGGCTCAACCTCGATCAATGATTGTTACGCGTTTTGCAGCGGGCCATCATGCCCTTGCAACGACGTAGCTATTTATCCTCCTGTGCTTTCTAATGAGAAGTTTGGAATTACCGCAGACGGGACTTGCCTGTACCAAATAACCTGCGCGAAAGGATACGAAGCAACAAACAACCCCGGCCCAAATCCGACATGCGTATCGGCGGGAACAACTTCTTGCAATCCTGGGGAACATTTGTTTAATGGAGAATGCTTGCCCTGCCTTGAAGGCAACTATTGCGAAGGCGACGGCACGTTGGTGCTGTGTCCCGAGGCTGATTTGGCTTTATTTTCCAACGGCATCCTTGGTACCGAATTCGACTCCTATATTACCATCACAGGTAAGCCGACCATCGGCTCGAACCCGCCGATGTCGTCACAATCACACTGTTATACGGAATGCGACCCAAACAAATTAACCATCAAGAACGGCACCATAACTGGCGCGCATATGGCAAAAGCGTTTTGGGGCGAAATAACATATCATGCCTGTCTTTGGAACGTAGACTGCGACCCGGGCTTCCAACAAGCGGGGCCATATATTCCACTATGCCTCCCGATAACTTCCTGCGAACCTGGGCAATACTTGTCGGAAGAAACAGGATGCACGCCATGTCCCGCGGGCCATTTCTGCGACGGCACCGGCGAGCCGGAAGAATGCCCCGCGCCTGATTTATTTCAATTCTCTCACGCCACCATCTATGAATATCCATCCTATGTTAGTGTCCCGGGAACGCCAACCATCGGCTCGAGCACGCCGATGTCGTCAAAGTCAAACTGTTACATGGAGTGCGACAAAAACAAACTGTCCATAACGAACGGCACCGTAACAGGCGCCATGGTTAATACACTGGCGATGTGGACACCAACGGAAAATAGTTACCTTTACTGTTATTGGAACGTAGAATGCGATTCAGGTTTCTATCAGCCGATGCAATATCTGCCGCTGTGCATGCCGACAAATCCTCCCGTGCGCTGCGAGCCCGGATTCTACATACCGGCCGGCACATCCGCTTGCAACGCGCCCTGCGAATCGGGCTATTACTGTCCCGGCGGAGATTTCCCGCCGTCCGAGCTGCAAGACATGGGCAAAATGGCATGTTCCGCTCTTCTTCTTGAATTCGGCCTTGGCCTTGACATCCCGGATACCGGATCGGACGCGCCCAGAACCGCGCCGGAAAATTGCTATGCGACTTGGCATTGGATCGAAACCGGCAACGGCGAACTCTGGAACCAACACGGCACCGGCACGCTCACATGCTATTACAAAGATTCTAACCCGCAAGGAGACCCGCGCGACAAATTCAACCGCGATTGCACCGATAACGTAGCCTGCGTCAAGGGGTATGAGAAGCTTTACGGATTTATGCAAGTATGGGATACTCTCCCGTATTGCAGTCTCATAAGCGCGCCCGAAACCTGTCCTGAGGACAAGTATATTGAAGACAACGTTTGCGTGTCATGTCCGGCAACCCATCCTAATTCGCCGGATGGAACAACCTCAATCAATCAATGCTATGCCGACTGTACCGGCGGAAACAGCTCCGCTGCTTGCCTCCAGTGCGCGGGCAACATGCCTCCGATAAGGACCGGCATGGAATCCCTTGCTCTCGTGCGGGTCGACTACGGCACGCCCGGCACCTGCATATGGCATGTGACCTGCAACAGCGGATATGAAGTTCAAGGCGTCAACCCGGGACCCCATCCGACCTGCGCTTCCAGCACCTTTCCGGTAACCTGCGATGCCGGCAAGTATCTGCCCGGCGGCACGTCGCAGTGCGAGACTTGCCCGAAAGGCAGCTGGTGCCCGGGCGGAGAAGAGTATGGGACAATGGAAACCTTTGACCGCGGCATAAACGCATGTACTGGCGCAGGCGCGACTACGGAAACTACCGGCTCGTCGGCGATCACCGCATGCTATATCGATGAAGATATCCCCGGCGGACACGGCCGGCGCAGATGCCATCATACGGGCGTGGGCTATATCAACTGCACCGTGACAAGCTGCGATAACGGATATTATGTGACGGCCGGGGCTTCGACTTGCAGTCCTTGCCAGCCCGGAGATTTCTGTTCCGGCGGCACGGTGACATCTTGCAGCGCCGCAACCGGCGGAACTCATACGTTATCCGACAGCGGCGCGACAGCGATCGGAAACTGCTATAAGACCTGCCCGACCATATCCGTTCAGAACGCCGCGACCGTATCGACGCCTAATGCGTATTATCCGAACACCGCGTGCTCGTATTCGGTGACTTGCATTTCAGGATTTAACCCGACCAACAATCCCGGTCCAAATCCGACTTGCGAGCAAATAATCGTCACCTGTCCCGTTGGCCAATACCCATTAAGGGGAGTATGCACGACGTGTCCCGCCGGCTCTTATTGCGACGGCACCGGCGAGCCGGAGCCCTGCCTTGACGGCACTTATTGCCCGGGCGGCGGAGGCGAGCCGAAGCAATGTCCGGAAAGCCATCCGAAGTCCGCCGCTCCAAGGTCGTCGATAAGCGATTGCTATAAGGACTGCATACCCGACAAAGCGGACTTCCCGAACGCCACAACAGTTCAGGCGGTCAACCCGAAGGCCGGATACGATGGCAATTGCGATTGGAACGTAACTTGCGAAAACGACTTCAAGGCGTTCAACAACGGGAATCCGAACGCAAGCTGCTCGCAGTCGCGCGTGAAGTGCATCGCCGGTTATTACTTGTTCGGGGGAACCTCGACTTGCGCGGAATGTCTGCCAAACAGTTTCTGTCTTGGCGGCTCTTTCCTGCAGCAAGCATCTTCGCAAGGACTTACGGCCTGCTCTACCCTTGCGGGCGGATTTTACCCGTACTCAGACGCGCGCGCGGCGAAACAAAGCGATTGCTTTAACTCTATATGCTCCGCGAAAACCGTCGCGAACGCGAACCCGACAGTAGTGCAGCCCGACGCGCCGAAAATTTACTATGACGCGAAAACCTGCACATATAATACCGTGAACTGCGGATACGGCTTCGCGCTGCAGGGCGGCAACACCGACAACCCGACATGCGTGCTTGGGGGCTTCCCGCAAAAATGCGCGCCCGGACAACATCTGCCCGCGAACAGCAAAACCTGCGCGACTTGCCCGAAAAACAGCTGGTGCCAGGGGAACGAAGAATTTGCGTCGATGTCCTCGTCCGCCCAAGGCGCCAGGGCTTGCGATGGCGGCGGCCAGACCTTGTCGACCGGATCGTCGTCAGCGGACCAATGCTATCTGGATAAAGCAACCGACAACGGCAAGCAGAGATGCTGGGGCGCGCCGGGATATACGACGAACTGCTCTCTGACATCTTGCAATGCGGGATATTACGAAAGCGGAGGCAATTGCATCGAAGTTGAAGACGGATGGTATTCGCCCGACGGAAGCAAAACCCGGACGCAATGTCCCAGCAGCGCCAGCGGATCGACCGCTCCGAGAGCTGCGCAGACAAGCTGTTACAAGAATTGCGTCACACCCTCTCTGCCCGCGAACGCCGCAACCATAACATCGACCGACCCGGACAGCAAGGTCTATTGGAAAGGCAGCGCGTATCCGGCCTGTTCTTGGAGCGTAACTTGCAACGGCGACTATGTGCCGACGGGCAGTCCGGGAGCCAACCCGACTTGTTCTCAGCAAAGCTTCAAATGCGATCCCGGCCAATATTTGCCGTCGTCCGCCATGAGCTGCGACGATTGCATAGCCAACAATTTCTGCCCCGGACTTACCTTCACTTCGTCGCAGCCGTCCACGCGCGGACTCAACTCCTGCTCCAGTGCTGGCGACGGCACCTTCACGCAGTCCGCGGCAAAAGCGAAAAGCGCAACGGAATGCTATAAGGTTTGCTCCAGCATCAGCGTTCCGAATTCTATCTCGGTCACTCCGATGCAGGTTTACTTCGGCGGCGACGGCGCCTGCAAGTACAAGGTAACATGCCAATCCGGATTCACGCCGGAAGGCGATGAAACGGCAAACCCGAAGTGCGTCAGCAACGGAACGCCGCCTCCGGGAACGGTTACATGCTCTATGGGGCAATACCTGCCCGCGAACGGCCAGGCTTGCGCTATATGCGTCGCCGGGAATTACTGCACGGGCGGGACATTCCAAACGTCGTCGTCTATCCAAGGCCTGTCAGCTTGCCCGATGGACGGAACATCGCCCGCCGGAGCAACCTCAGAATACAGTTGCTTCAAGCAATGCAGCCTGACCGTGGATAACGCCGAAAGCGTCGTGCCGGTTGCCGACAAGGTTTATTGGAACGGAACGAGTTATTCTCCGTCCTGCAGCTTCAATGTGACCTGCAAATCGGGGTACCATTCGGAAACTGGCACGGGCGGCGCGCAGCTCTGCGTGTCCGACACAAGGCAGTGCACGTTCCCGAACGCGGACTCGGCGGTTCAGAAATTCGCGAACGGAACATGGGGCGCATGCGAGCCGGTAAAATGCAAAGCCGGATTCAACCTGGAAAACAAGAATTGCGTGACCAACGAACAGTCCTGTCCGATAGCCAACGGAACCGGCATAAGGGAATGGATACCCAGCGGGACCTCTGGCGGCAAATGGACGGCCTGCGAAGCGATAGCTTGCGATCCGGGATATACGATGGACAAGTCTCAGACCAATGACAAGGTCAGTCCGTGCGGCGCTTGCCGGAATATGTTCGGGCCGGACGGGAAAACCATCGCCGCCAACGGCTATATCGAAGACTGCCGGATCGAATCCTGCGTCGCCCAGGGAGAGCTGTATAATCTGACGAACAACGAATGCGTGCAGATATGCAACAGCGGGCGCGAGGACGAAACCGGAATAATGCTTTGGAACTCGTCCAGCAGAAAGTGCGACCGCACCTGCAAGCCCGGATATGTATCATGGTAAAAATCGCCGCGGATGCGGCGATTTTTTATTAGATTAACTTCCGCGCAAGCGGAAGTTCTTTTCCGCCCTGCTCGTCCATAATTTTTTCCAGGAACTTTCTTGTGGTATCCAAATCTATCGGCAGCGGGTAAAGCCTGTCCAAATAAGGCTGGGCACATGTCCGGCAAACCGCGCGTGCGGTTCGCGGCGAGATATGAGTCAGATTATCCATGCAGCCGCAATTGCTGCAACGCGTCAGATCAGGCGCGTAGCCCAGTTCTCGCAACAAGTCGATTTCCCAAGCCAGATAGCATTCCCGCGCTTTACCCGCAGACAGATTTTCCAATAAATATTTTGTTCGAACAAACAACACTTCGTACTTTTCGCGTTCGGGCAGCAGCGCCGCAAGCAATGAAAAAGCGGAATTCATCAGCCCCAAAGCCGCCGCGTTTCCCATCAGCGGCGCGGCCAAGTTTTTTTCCGCTTCAAAGTGAAACACCCCCAGTTGAGAATCCAGCCGCGCGTTCCAAGAAACCGCGCCGACCTGGCCAACCAGCGGCTTGTTTTTCCTCGCAACCTGCGCGCCTTTCAGCATTCCGGCCAGGACGCCATAACCCTGCGTAAAAATCCGCGCGACCCCGTCGCGCTCCGCGAACGGCTGCATTGCTATCAAAATCCCAGCGGATTCAAGTTTCATCGCTGCGATTATAAGAAAAAAATATAAAAAAACATAAAATAAAATTCTTGACAAAATCAATCAATACGCTACAATCTTCTTTCAAATTAAAGGAAACGACCATGTCTTTAATTAAAAGCATCGGGATTTATAAGCTCACGCCGGACGTAAATCCAAACGAGGTTTTGGAAATCGTCGGCGACCCACAATTTAAAGACTTTCAGATAGACCTGGGCGCCGTCTTTTCGGAAAGCCTGGACATAGGGTCGCCGGAATTCTTGCTGATGCGGGAATTGGCGGCGAAAAGATATCCTTTTGCCACGAATTTCACAACCACCGCGCGCGTCCGCGGGAAAGCCTTGGAAAGCATAATTTATAATAATTATCCGGCCGGGGCCGCTGAAGTTTTTAAACAATCCCCCGTGATTTTCGATCGCGTCACGCTTAATATCCCAGATGATACAAAGCAAATGTCTCATCGAATAAAAACACTGGAACATTTTCGCGCCAATCTCAGCCAAATTTCATATGGCATCCGAACCGCCTTGCTGCAGACCCCTGAAAACGCCGGTTTTATACGCAACGTTTTGGCTGCGCAACAGTTGCCGGAGGGCAGAAAAAATGCGTATGAGCTTTTGCATTATCCCGGCGATTTCGATACTGAAAAATTTGCATGGGAAGTTTTTTTAAGGGCATATGAACAGAACATTCCCGCATCCGCGCATGAATGGTGCGGCAACATAGGCCCGCATAATGTCGCGGCGGTTTTGGATCTTATTTACCAATACGCGCCGGAACAACTCCGCATCGCTTCTCATGAGAAATTGCTGACCGATGGGAAAACCAATTTAAACGAATTTTACAAACTTCTTAATAACGCATGCACCTGGGAGCTTTTTAAATCTTCCCGCAACCAAAAAGGATAAATTATGTTTTGGAATAATTGGAATAAAAAACCTGCGCAAATAAATATAACCATTAACTATAATATCACTGCGCAGAAGCTGCCCAAGAAAAGGGAAAGCAAGGCGGAAAAACAAACGAAATTCCAGACAACCAGCTTGTCCACCATACTGCGGACGCAATTCAATTGGAAAACAGTGCCTATGGAAACCAGCTTTCAGGAGCTTAACAAAGACGTAAACTTCGCGAAGGAATTAATCTCTTCTATCAAGAAAATGCCGGAATACTCCAGAATGCGTTTGAATCCCGCGACTGTTCTGAAACTGACGCCGAGCAAATTGTCCAATCAAATGACGACCGCACTAATAACATATCTTTCAGGAAAAATTTATTCCTAAGGATAAGTTATGAACTCTAAAAACTCTAAAAATATCTGGAATAGATATGTTGGCGCCAACCGAGAACTTGAAGGCAAAGCAGATTACGCCATCGCAGGAGATATGCTTAAACAAACCAAAGATACCCCATCCGCAAAAAAACCGACACCGCGACCCATCGCCAATGACATATTGAGAAATGACTTCGGATTTACAAGTTTTAAAGAACGCCCTTTCTCTAAAATCAAAGACCTGGAATTCGCCAAAGATTTACTCTATGCCATTCGCACGAAATATAAAGAACATTATTGGGGATTCAAGATAGAAATTACGGCTTTGTTGGAATTAACCCCGCGCGGACTGGACGATAAATTAAGAAAATTTATAGAAGGCAAGAAACGAAGCGCCGCAAAAGATCCTGTGCAAATCCTGTGCAAGCACCAATAAATTGCGATATTAAAACAAGGAAATTATCATGAAAAAATCAAACGGAACGGATCTTTATGTGAGAACGATCGCCTTGAACAATAGGACCGAGTTTCCCGCGGAACAATACCCGTCGAAAAATGGAGAAGCGCCTTTGTGCCTTACGGCCGGCGCCCACTGTCTCAATTGCATGGTTGAAGCCTGCGTTGTAAATCAAGGACGTTAATGTATTTTTGTCACTCCTGCGTAGGTAGGAGTGGGCCTTAAAACCGTAGGGGCGAATGATTATTCGCCCCTACAATGGCTCGCTTCGCTCGCGGTTTTCAAGACCCTGTCCCGGCCTACGCCGGGATGACAAAATTTTTTATAAAAAATTTTGCTAAAAACAAAAAAACCCGCGGATGCGGGATTTTTTTATTTTACTCTGCCGCAACTTCTTCCGTTTCTGGCTCGGCCTCGGCCTTTTTGCGCGGAGCGCGTTTTGCCGGCTTCTTTTCTTCAACCGTTTCTTCTGCCTTCGCTTCTGGCGTGGCTTCCTTGTCCGCCGGCTTGCCCGCCGTAGCTTCAGCGAAGGTGGGAGCTTCAGCGGAGGTGGATTCCTCTTCCGCTTTCTTCGTTCCGAATGTCAGGATTTTTCCCGCGACCAATGCCTCGATTTCATCCTGAGTCTGCGCCACATAGATTTTAATCGGAACTATGACGTCCGGATGCAGCGCGATTTTCGTCTCGAACACACCGACGGCCTTTATCGGGCTCCCCAGCAGAACCTGCGCCGATTCGACCGCGACTCCGGTCAGCTCTTTCAGCAAGCGCGCGACATCGCGGCTTGAGACCGATCCGTACAGATGCCCGGTGTCCCCGGCCTGGCGTATCATGTGGAATTTCGCCGACTCCACCGCCTTGCGGTTTCCTTCGGCAGATGTCTTCGCGGTTTCTTGACGCGCGATAAGCTCCGCCTTTCTCGCTTCAAACACTTTAAGATTTTCGCGCGAATGGCGCAAAGCCTTGCCGTTCGGCAGCAGATAGTTGCGCGCGTATCCGGTCGCAACCTCCACGGTGTCGCCGATATTGCCCAGTTTATTTATTTTTTCTGTAAGTATGATTTTCATTTTATCTGTCCTTTTTTAAAAAGTTAGGGATGATTGATGATGGATGATGGATGATGGATGATGGAAATTTACATCTGCCATCATCCCTCATCCGTCATCCATTAACCCAGATGGTTTCGAACGAACGGCATCAGTCCCAAGTGCCGCGCGCGCTTGATGGCCGAGGCCAAGGCGCGCTGGTCTTTGGCCGAAGTGCCGCTGATGCGCGACGGAATGATCTTTCCGCGTTCTGTTATATAATGCCCCAGCAATTTCACGTCTTTATAGTCGATCGCCTTGCCTTTGAGCGGGTTTGATTTTTTGCGATAAATCGCTGCGCGTACTGCCATGGTTATTCCGCCTCCTCTGCGTTTTTCTTCATCATTATCGACGGGCCTTTGGCCAGCTCTTCAACGCGCACGTTCAGGAAACGTATGACGTCCTCGTCGATGCGGCTGCGGCGTTCCAGCTCGGTTATCTTATCGCCCGAAAGCTCCACGTTCATCATGACGAAATGAGCCTTGCGGTTCTTGCGGATGACATAAGCCAACCCTTTCAATCCCCAGAACTCCGTGGACTTGACGCTGCCGCCCAGCTCTTTGATTATATCGGAAAATTTAGCCGCTTTTTCTTTGACCTGCGGTTCGGTCAAGTCCTGGCGAAACACCAAGACACTTTCATAGTATGCCATTTTATCTCCTTATGGACATTCAAATTGCTTATAATACCGCATCTGCGCCATTCTAATCAATTTTGTTTCGGATCGCCGCACCATGCGACAACCAAGAAGCGTTGGCATTATGACAATTTATAGCCGAAAATCAAGCAAAAAATATATTGACGCGGGATTGCGAAATTTACTACCATTACCCCAAAGGAGAGAACCGGCGCACAAAACCGCCTGGATTCTGATGTCAGATGAACACTAAGTTTCACAGTTCTCTTAATCGAATGGCGCTGTTTACGGCGATGGTGATCATCGGCGTTCTGCTGTTCCGCGCCGACTTCATGCATATCGCAAGCGCGAACATCTGGCTGAACGGGATAATCGTCGGCACTACTATTTTCGGAATCATTCTATGCTTCATAGACACATTGCGCCTGGTGCCCGAATACAGATGGATGAAAAGATTCTTTAACGGCGAGACCAAGGCCGGCGAGCTGCCTCCGCTGGTTCTTCGCCCGGTGGCCGTAATGCTGGCGCGAGCGAAAGCGCAAAAGAGAAACTATCTCTCCACCCAAACTATGAACGGCTTTATGAACATGATAATGGGGCGCTTCGAAGACCAGCGCGACCAATTGCGCTATATCACGAACGTCTTGATTTTCCTGGGGCTGCTGGGGACTTTCTGGGGGCTGATACACACCGTCGGCGGATTTTCAGAGCTGATTACGGTCTTGGACTTCAACAACGATAACGTTATGGAGACGATGCAGCAGAGCCTGGCGCACCCCTTGGCGGGGATGGGCGTTGCGTTCTCAAGCTCGCTTTTGGGGCTGGCGGGATCGCTGATCGTCGGCTTTTTGGAATTGCAGACGACTATCGCGCAGAACTCGCTTTTCCGCGAGCTGGAAGAGAATCTATCTGACAGAACGCGCTTGTTCGGATATCTGGAGCCCGGCGCGCGCGGCGAAGAAACCGCCCTGCCCTATGTGAACGCAGCGGCAAAGGAACTGACCGTCGCCGTCGGCAAGCTTGAAAAAGCGATAGATAGACTAAGAATAAAAAGTTAGTAATTCGGAGGGAGAAAATGCTAAACATCCGTTTCAAAGAAAAGACCAATACTTGGCCGGGATTCGTGGATTTGTTCTCCAACCTGGTTATCATATTGGTGTTCTTGCTGATCGTGTTCGTGTTCCTGTGGACTACGACGAACGTATTCAATGCCAAAGCCGTGGATAAAAAAGTTGTCGCGCTTCGCCAGCAGAATGCCGATCAGACCGAGCAAATCGCTCAAATGACCGCGGACGAGGCCGAAGCGCGCAAGCTGCTGATACTATCGCGCACGCAGATGGAGATCTTGGAGGCCGAGCGCGAAATCTTGAAAGAGCAGAACGCGGCCTTAAGCGAACAGCAGACGGCCCTGGAAGAACAGACGAGCGAGGTGCAGAATCAACTATTGCAACTGGATTCGGAATACCAGACGACGGCTCGGATGGCCGCGGCCGAGCGCGAAATAATGAACAGCCAGATTCAAGAGCTGCAAGAGCAACTGGCCCAAGCGGACATGTCGAACCTGGAATCGCAATCCTTGCGGACTGAGGTCGCGCGGCTGAACGAGCTGCTGGACTTCGCCGACCAGCGCGCGCGCGACCAGGAAGCGGAGTATATCGAAATGTCGAATCGCTTGAACAAGGCGATGGCTGAGAAAATCGCGGAAATGAGCCAGTATCAATCGCAATTCGCCCGCGCCATAAGAACCGCGCTGGCCGGAACGAATATAGTTGATACCAGCGGCGACCGCTTCGTCGTCCCCAGCGATATCTTGTTCGCCAAGAGCTCGTATTCCGTCTCGCCCGAAGGCAAGCGCCAACTGTATCTTATCGCGGGCGCGATCGCAAGCATGGAAACTCTGATACCCGCCGACGTAAGCTGGATAATCCGCGTAGACGGGCACACGGACAGAACGCCCGTCATACCGGGGAACGCGCGATTCAAGAACAATACGGAATTGTCTCTGCTGCGCGCGCAGGCGGTGGCGAACGAGTTGATCAAGTCCGGAGTCCAACCGCGCCGCCTGGTGCCAAGCGGATTCGGAGAGCTGTCCCCTGTTGCTGCGGGCAATGACGCGGCGTCGCTGCAAAAGAATAGACGCATAGAATTGAGACTGACGATCCCGTAATAAAAATCCGCGCCCCGCGCGGATTTTTATTTAACAATTACTTTCCTCTTCAACATTAGCAAGCCGGTTTTCTTATCAACCGTGGCGATATATTTGTCGCCAATTTCAGCGCCCTTCAAAAACTGATGATTTTTCGTGCCGAACTTATCAAATACCTCGCGGATTTCGCCGTTGTTGTCTTCGAATTCGGCATCCACGAATGCGACTTTACGCAGCCCTTCGGCAAGAACCATATTCGGTGTCGCCGGCAGATAACGCATGGCGACCAGGCGCAATGTGTCTTTCGAAATTTCCGTATAGTTTTGCTGCATTGTCTGACCGGGCTGCACGAAACGCTTTAATATGATGGAAAGCACCAGCAGTATCCCCGCAATGGGAATCAATATGTATTCGCCAGGAATTTTTCTAATATTATTTTTAATTTTTGCCATGTGAGAAATTTTAATACACGGCCAGTTAATTGTCAATATTTATCTTGGGGCTTGAAATCCGCGCTTAATGGACTATATTGGCAACAAGGCTTAATTGCCTTTTTATGACAAGGAGAATTCTAAATGAGACCTTTACACAATTATGTTTTGCTGGAGCGCGTCGAGGAAGAAAACAAAACCGCCGCCGGCATCATCATCCCGGATAACGCAAAAGAAAAACCTTCCCGAGGCCGAGTAATCGCGGCCGGGCCAGGCGCTTACGACGACGGCGCGCTTGTTCCGATGGCCGTAAAAAAAGGTGACACCGTGCTGTTCGCGAAATGGGCAAGCTCGGCATCCGAAATAAAACTGGATGGCAAGGATTATATAATTCTGAAAGAAACCGACATTCTGGGAGTTTTATAAAATTTACGATTTGAGATTTACGATTTACGATTTGGGGAGTAAAATCACAAATCGTAATTCGTAAATCGTAAATAAAAAGGATTGAAAATGGCTAAAGAAATAATTTTTGATACAGATAAATTAGTGGCGGGCGTGGATAAGCTTGCCAATGCTGTGAAAATCACCATGGGCCCCAAGGGGCGCACGGTCGTGATTGAAAAATCCTATGGCGCGCCCATCGCGACCAAGGACGGCGTTACCGTCGCGAAAGAAGTCTCGCTGAAAGACCCGGCGGAAAATATCGGCGCGCGCATGATTCAGGAAGTCGCGAAAAAAACCGGCGACAAGGCCGGCGACGGCACGACCACCGCGACCGTTCTGGCTCAGCGCCTTATACGCGAAGGACGCC
>Ga0082212_10003601_pt1 | contig 21891 bp, 18 predicted proteins | sample TergutNt197P3_FD_71548 | JGI IMG/M metagenome (GOLD analysis project Ga0082212, IMG submission 71548) | Neocapritermes taracua P3 segment gut microbial communities from Petit-Saut dam, French Guiana - Nt197 P3 | ecosystem: Host-associated > Arthropoda: Insects > Digestive system > Gut ...
ATTGTATTATGAAAAAAGTGATTATGTTAAGTTTGTTGTTTGTCTCAGGTTTTTTATTTGCGCAAAATGAAATTAACTATGACGAATCGAAAGTTCCCCAATATGTTTTACCGGATGTATTGACGCTTGCGAACGGGAATAAAATAAACACGAAAGAGCAGTGGGAAAATCAGCGAAGGCCGGAAGTGCTGGCCCTGTTTACATCGCAAATGTATGGCAGGACGCCAACGGAAAAGATCAGTGTCCGATATGAAAAACTGACGGAGAATCCGGGAGACATGGGAGGTAAGGCAACCAGTAAACAGATCAGGTTTACCTTTTCAAATGGCGGCAAGTCCACTGAAGCCATCCTGTTATTGTACATACCCAACAGGCCTGCGCAAAAAGTACCGGTAATAGTTGGTTATAACTTTAACGGGAATCACAGTACGACAGCAGATGCGACGGTTCTTTATTCGCCATATTTTAAAATAATGAGCGAAACATCGGGTCGTCCGCTGCCGGAACGGGGAGGACAGGAGAGCCGCTGGGCATATGACAAAATCATCGACAGGGGATATGCCGTTGCAACCATGTGTTATCATGATATTTTCCCGGACAGGGAAGGGATGAAAAATTACAGCATCGTTTCCTTGTTTTCAGACTTTGATCCCGAATCAAAAGCGCCTGACGAATGGCAGGCAATAGGCGCATGGGCTTGGGGGTTAAGTCGCATCGTTGATTATATCGAAACGGAAAGCCGAATTGATAATCAAAAAATTGCGGTGATGGGACATTCGCGACAGGGCAAAGCGACTTTATGGGCAGGCGCGCAGGATACGCGGTTTAAAATCGTGATCTCAAACGATTCGGGGAGCGGTGGCGCCGCTTTGTCGAAACGCGAGTTCGGCGAACGGGTTAAGCAGGTTTCGACGATCAAGCCTTTCTGGTTTTGTCCGGCGTTTAATCAATACCATGATAACGAGGTCAATTTACCGCTCGATCAACATGAGTTGATTGCTTTGATAGCGCCGCGAAAAGTATATGTAGCAAGCGCAGAAGAAGACTTGTGGGCTGACCCGAAAGGCGAGTTTTTGGCTGCCTATCATGCCGGCCCCGTTTATAAACTTTACGGACTTTCCACAATCGAATCCGATCGTATGCCCGATGTACATCAACCGATCTTCACCGATATAGGCTATCATATTCGCACAGGAAAACATGATGTGACCGATTACGACTGGGAGCGCTTCATGGATTTTGCAGATAAGCATTTTTAATATTCATTTATTTATATGAAGAGATTGATTCACTGTTGGATAATCGCCTTTTTGTTTATTGGAAAAGGGTTATTGCTTGCGCAAGTTAATTTTGCAGATTATTTTGAACCAAAGCGTATGCGGATTGATTTTGCTTTGAGTGGAAATGCCCGAGAACAAAGCGCAGCCTTACAACAAATCCGTGAAGAACCGGTATGGGGAGGACCTGTGAACAATTTGATCGACCCCTTTAGTTATGGCGGTTATTTTGTGAAAATCTATGATCTTCAGACGAATGTATTGTTATATACAAGGGGATTTAATACTTTGTTTGAGGAATGGCGGACTACCGACCAGGCAACGAAGGAGAACCAATCATGGACAAACAGCATATCCATTCCCTATCCAAAGGAACCTGTACTGTTTGAGTTGCTGGCACGTGAACGGTCGGATAACCTGTTTTATCCGCTATTGACAATGGAAATCGACCCGAAGAGTATCTTTGTTAACAAGAGCCCGTTGAAACACCTGAAAACGGAAAAATTGCATTATAGCGGCGACCCGTCCGGAAAAGTGGATTTGGTTTTTCTATCCGAAGGGTATACAGCGTCCGAAATGGAAAAATTCATATCCGACGCTCGGCGTTTCAAGGATGAATTATTTCAAACGGCTCCCTTTAGCGCTCATCAGGGTGATTTCAATGTTTGGGCCGTACAACTGGTTTCGGAAGAGGCGGGAACCGACAAGTCGGGAGAAGGTGTTTTTCTGAATACAGCCCTTAATTCAGGATTCTACACATTCGGTCTTGATCGTTACCTGACTACGTCCGATATGAAATCGATTCGTGATGCGGTATGGCATGTGCCTTGCGATGCCATTTTCATTCTTGTTAATTCAACCACTTACGGCGGCGGAGGTATGTACAACTTTTATGCCATTGGAACGGCTGATAATGCACGAACGATTAGCGTGTTTGTGCACGAATTTGGTCACAGTTTTGCCGGCCTGGCCGATGAGTACTTCAATTCCGAAGTTGCTTACAATGATTTTTACAACCTTAAGACCGAACCATGGGAACCAAATATCACAACACTTGTTCATTTTGATGCTAAATGGAAAAGTTTGTTGCCATCCGACATTCCCATCCCCACTCCTGCCGAAGGGGAGTATGCGGGTAAGTTAGGCGCCTTTGAAGGTGGAGGCTATTTGGCAAAAGGGATTTATCGACCGATGAATCACTGCACTATGCGCGATCGCCCGCCTTTTTGTCCTGTGTGTGAACGCTCCATCGTGCGGATGATTGATTATTTATCAGATAGAAAAGTACCCGAAAATAACAGTTTATTTTGAAAATCTCTCGGCTCGCACTATCTTTGTCACCTAATTTAAATAATTTATAGTATGAAAGTCGGTATTTTAAAAGAAATCAAGTTAAATGAGAAAAGAGTAAGTATGACGCCATCGGGAGTCGATGAACTGGTTCGTAACGGGCATACCGTATTCGTTGAAAAAGGAGCGGGAGACGGAAGCGGCTTTCCCGATTCCATGTATGAGGCTGTGGGAGGCACGATCATTGATACAGCGGCAGCAATTTTCGCACAGGCTGACATGGTGATGCATGTGAAAGAAATTCTTCCTGTAGAGTATCACCTGTTACGGCCGGGGCAAATCGTGTTTGCTTATTTACACCTCGCGGCTGACTTACAGCAAATCAAAGCTTTGATGGATAGCCGGTGTGTAGCGATATCATACGAAACGGTTGAGTTGTCAAACGGTAGTCTGCCGTTGCTTCAGCCGATGAGCGAAGTGGCGGGACGTTTATCTATTCAGGTAGGTGCGCGTTTTCTGGAAATGCCGCAGGGAGGAAGAGGCGTTTTGTTTGGAGGCGTTCCTGGCGTAGCGCCGGCCAGGGTAGTTATCCTTGGCGGCGGCATAGTAGGTACCAATGCAGCTAAAATGGCTTGCGGTCTTGGCGCTGATGTGACGATCCTTGACAAAAATCTGGAGCGGTTACGTTATTTGAGCGATGTCATGCCGACTAACTGTAAATTGTTGATGTCGAGTTCGATGACTATTCGTGAAGAAATAAAAACAGCCGATGTGGTAGTAGGCGCCGTTTTGATTGCCGGCGCCAAAGCGCCCATGCTTGTCACGCGTGAAATGATTTCAACCATGAAGAAAGGCGCTGTGATAGTAGATGTGGCTATTGATCAGGGCGGATGTTTTGAGACGTCGCATCCAACAACACATCAGGATCCTGTATTTATGGTTGACGGCGTTCTTCAATACTGTGTAGCTAATATGCCGGGAGCGGTTGCACGTACGTCAACCTTAGCCTTGACAAATGCTACATTACCTTACGCATTAACACTCGCCAATAAAGGATGGAAAAAAGCGTTGAAAGATGATCCGGCCCTGTTCAAAGGATTGAATATTTGTGACGGTAAGATTGTCTATGCGCCTGTAGCCGAGGCTTTTGATCTGGAATATTCTCCAATTGTCTTATAAATTCATTTTTGATACATTTATTCTTCCGAAAAACTTAAATTATAAAAAATGTTACGGAAAATACGAATTGTGCTTGCTGTCATCTTTTTTACACTGATCACCCTCCTGTTTCTTGATTTCACGGGAACAATCCACTTATGGTTTGTATGGATGGCAAAAATCCAGCTTGTGCCGGCAGTATTGGCTTTGAATGTAGGAATTATCTTATTGCTTGTTTTGCTAACTCTGCTTATGGGACGGGTTTATTGCTCGGTCATCTGTCCGTTAGGCGTATTTCAGGATATGGTAGCGCGCATTGGTAAACGAAAGAAAAAGCTACCATACGCTTATTCTCCTGCAAAATCATGGCTCCGAAACAGTGTTCTTGTTTTGTTTGTTGCGGCTATTCTGTTTGGTGTGAGTGCAATATTTACGCTACTCGATCCGTATGGCTTCTATGGCAGAATTGCACACAACCTTTTTTTGCTGGTCTGGCAGCAGGGAAATAATCTTTTGGCTTACATGGCCGAACATGCTGGCAGTTATACTTTTTATTCAATTGAGGTATGGATGAAAAGCCTGCCTGGCTTTATTATTTCAGTACTTTCATTGCTCGTCATACTTATTTTAGCCTGGCGAAATGGACGTACTTACTGCAACACAATATGTCCGGTAGGTACCATACTGGGTTTTCTGTCGCGTTATTCGTTATTCCATGTCAGCATTGACGGGCAAAAATGTAATAAATGTAAAATTTGCGCAAGGAACTGTAAGGCAGCATGTATTGACAGTGATGCGTTCATGATTGACAAAAGCCGTTGTGTAGCTTGCATGAATTGTATGGAGAAGTGTCATCGCGACGCCATCCGGTACCAGTTCCAATATGTTCAATCAGGAACTAAAAAAAGCGCTGTAACCGAACAACCCGATGCAGGCCGTAAAGGATTTTTAAGCTTCACGATGCTTATGGCTGCTTCAGCGCTCAAATCGCAAATTATTCCAAAAGCAACAGATATCAAGATGGATGGCGGATTAGCTGAATTGCCCGATAAGAAAAGCCCGAATCGTATGACACCGATTACGCCTGCCGGATCGCAAAGCGCCTGGCATATGAAACGCCATTGTACTGCCTGCCAACTTTGTGTCACGGTTTGCCCGAATAACGTATTACGGCCCTCTATCTCGCCTGACACACTCATGCAGCCTACCATGTCTTTTGAAAGAGGCTATTGTCGCCCGGAGTGTATAAAATGTGCGGAAGTATGCCCAACAGGCGTATTCCATAAAATTTCTAAAGAAGAGAAGTCGTCGACACAAATAGGTCATGCGGTATGGAGAAGGGGGCACTGTATCCCGATTGCCGATGGACAGGCGTGCGACAACTGTGAACGTCATTGCCCTGTAAATGCTATCATTATGGTTCCGTCGGTAGCCGGAGATGTCAATTCACTGAAAATTCCGGCGATCAACGAGGAACTTTGTATCGGTTGCGGCGCGTGCGAATACCTCTGTCCGTCACGTCCGCTGAGCGCTATCTATGTAGAAGGACATTCAATTCACAAAATTATTTAAGAATTATTACGATAATCCTATGAAAAAAGATAGTAACATCAATCGTAGAGAATTTCTAAAGATTTCAGGTGTAGCGGCAGCAACCGCAACAACGACTGCGGTATTACAGGGTTGCGGAAAGGGAAAAGACAGTGAGGATTCAGCAGTAACCGTTCCAAAAGATCAGATGACGTATCGGTATTTCCCATCGTTGGACGATAAGGTTGCATTACTCGGTTACGGCTGTATGCGATGGCCAACGATGCCCAACCCTGACGGACGAGGCGAGATCATTAATCAGGAAGTTGTGAATGAGCTGGTTGATTATGCAATAGACCATGGCGTGAACTATTTCGATACGGCGCCGGTCTACTCGATGGGGCAATCGGAACGGGCGACAGGGATTGCGCTTAAACGCCACCCGCGTGATAAATTTTTTATTGCGACCAAGTTGTCTAACCATACCAATCCGGACTACAACGACGGTGTGACGATGTACAGAAATTCATTTCAACAACTTCAGGTAGATTATATCGACTACTACCTGTTGCACAGTGTAGGTGGCGTAGGAATACGGGGACATGAAGAGCGGTTTGTCAATAGCGGACTGCTCGACTTCTTGCTGAAAGAGCGCGATGCGGGACATATCCGACACCTCGGATGGTCGTTTCACGGCGTAGTAGAAGAGTTTGACAAGATTCTTGCGCTGCACGACCGGGTGCATTGGGATTTTGCACAGGTACAGTTAAACTATTCCGATTGGGAGAACGCTTCCGGCAGGAATATCAATGCAAGGTATTTATACGAAGAACTTACAAAACGTAATATCCCTGTTGTGGTGATGGAGCCTCTGTTAGGCGGTCGATTGTCAAACTTGCCTGTTCATATTGTGTCGCGACTCAAGGAACAGAATCCGGAAGGCAGCGCCGCGTCGTGGGCTTTCCGGTTTGCAGGGTCTTTCGATGGCGTGCTTACTGCCCTGAGCGGGATGACTTATATGGAGCATCTTCAGGACAATATACGCACCTATTCGCCTGTCGTAACGCTTACCGAAACGCAAAAAGAGTTCCTCTACGAAACGGCAAGACTGATGCTGCAATATCCTACCATCCCCTGCAATGCCTGCGACTATTGTATGCCATGCCCTTATGGTATTGATATTCCTTCAATCCTCTTGCATTATAATAAATGTATTAACGACGGAAGTATGCCCAAGGGCAGTAACGACGAGAATTACCGTAAAGCCCGCCGGGCTTTCCTGGTTGGATATAACCGTAGCGTGGAGAAAATTAGGCAGGCTGATCATTGTATAGGTTGTAAGCAATGCAATGAAGATTGTCCGCAAAAAATAGATATTCCTTACGAACTGCGAAAAATAGACGATTTTATTGAAAAGCTCAAAACAGAAAATTCAGTATAAAATGGAAGAAGTCATCATTGAGTTTAAATTCAAACGATTGAAGACAGCTGAGTTGTCGAAAGAATACGCTGGATTGCGTGATGCGGCAATCAACGCTGCAAATCGCGCCTATGCCCCGTATTCGCAATTCCATGTGGGCGCTGCCGCATTATTAAATGATGGAACAGTTGTCGAAGGAAATAATCAGGAAAATGTTGCCTATCCTTCTGGATTGTGCGCGGAACGTGTGGCGCTCTTTGCAGTCGGCGCCTCTTTTCCGGAAATACCAGTAAGTGCGATTGCGATTGTCGCCATAAAGAACGGAATCATTCAACCGACGATTTCTCCCTGTGGTGGATGCCGTCAGGTCATGCTCGAAACGGAACTGCGACACCGACAATCCATGCGCATCCTGCTATGCGGATCAGATGAAACGATCATGATCCCGTCAACCCGTGACCTGCTTCCTTTTTCGTTTTCGGAAATTTAAGGGCAAGTCATGTTGTGCCTTATACATTACAATTCCACATAAACCTGTGCATTTTCGAAGCGCACAACAGTTACTTTGGCGCCTTTTTCGATAAATCCTGATTCTGAGATGCCGTCATAATAATCGCCGTCGACAATCACTTTGCCCGATGGACGGAGGACGGTTGCCGCTGTTCCTGCTTTGCCGACGAGGTTTGACAGGATAGGGGTTGAGACAGCTGTTTCAAGGTTGGTTGCAAGCGCGATGCGGCTAAACATACCCTTCGTTCCTATCCGGCTCGATAACCAGATCATACTTCCAAAACCTATTGTAATACCTACTATTACTGTAATTAAGGCACGACTGATTTCAAAGCTTCCGACATGCTCGAAGTTGAAATTGATATTATCTATTAAGGAAATCGTTAAACCAATAATAATCAATGCAGTGCCGACAATACCTGCAATCCCGAAACCGGGAATAACAAATATTTCCAGTACCACGAGTAATAGCCCGATGACAAATACAAGTATCTCCCAATTGGCGGCAAGGCCTTCGATATACAACGGTGCAAAGTATAAGATAGCAGCCATGAGGGCGGCAACTGAAGGGAAACCGACGCCAGGCGTTTGCATTTCGAAGTAGATGCCGCCAATAATGATCATGATGAGGAGCGACTGGAAGATAGGATTCATCAGAAATCCTTTCAAGTTGTCTAACCAGGAGGGGCTAAAGTTTTTCAGTTCGTAATCATTATAATTCAAATGATTGATAATCAATTCTTCCATTGATTCTGTGATGCCTTCGCAGTATCCCCATTTGACGGCTTCGTCGGTCGTAAATGTGAGCGTTTTTCCTGAGTCGATTAAGCCGGGTATGACAATGCGTTCGTCGACCATGGCTTCCGCAATTTGAGGATCGCGAATCCATTTGAAAGTGGTGTCGCGTCCACTAATAATCGTATCCTGTCCGTGCGCTTCGGCGGTAGCGCGCATCATGGAGCGCATGTATGATTGATATTTGTCGGGCAACGCTTCGCCGGTCTGATTCACAACGGTGGCTGCGCCGATGCTTGCACCTCTTCGCATGTATATTTTTTTGCAGGCGATGGAAATAAGCGCTCCGGCAGAGGCTGCGTTGTTGTCGATGAATACATATACCGGAATCGGACTGTATAGGATGGCAGTACGCATGGAGTCGGCAGCATCAAGCAGTCCGCCGTAGGTGTTGATATGAATGAGGATGGCATCTGCGTTAAGCGCTTGTGCTTCGGCAAGCCCTTTATTTAGATAGATTTGTGTCGTTTTGCTAATATCTTTCTTGATGCTTATGGTATAAACGAGTCGTTTTTCGGCAGAAACTGTATGAAAAGAGAGCAACAGCGTCATTGCGAGAAACGTAGCGATGCGGTGGTATTGCAAATTCTGCCGAAAGGAACAATCGTTATACATATCATCATTTGCCTCGGTCTGGTTGAAAACATTTTGTTTCATATTGTATTGTTTGTTGATTTTATTTTAAAGATTTTCCACTCTTATCTGTCTTACTTACAGGTGTTTAATTAATAGTAATGGTGCGCATCGATAGGTCGGATCGTACATTTTGGATAATGGCGATTACCATCTCTTTCAATTCGTTAATGAACATGCTTGCTTCATAAGCGCCCTGTTCTATCTTACGCAGTTTGTTTTCCCACAATCCGGTTAGCTCGGCGCTTTTCAACAGTTCTTCCTGAATTGTATCAATCAGTTCCACACCGGTAGCTGTAGCATGCAGGTTTTTGCGTTCTTTGCAAATATAGTTGCGTTTGAATAGCGTTTCGATGATGTTAGCGCGCGTGGATGGGCGTCCGATGCCGTTTTCTTTCAGCGCTTCGCGCAGTTCGTCGTTTTCGACAAGCTTGCCGGCAGTTTCCATGGCGCGCAACAGTGTCGCTTCGGTAAAAGGTTTGGGCGGCGTAGTCCATTTTTCGGCAAAGTCGGGTGTGTGCGGACCGCTTTCTCCTTTTAATAAATCGGGCAGAACGGCATTTTCCTGCTCTTTGTCCCTGTTTTGCGTATCTTCACTGCTGCTATTGTCCCCTCTATTGGAGGGGTAAGGAAGGCTTTCTTTTTCAAAAACCACGCGCCAGCCGGGATGCATGATTTGCTTTCCCGTCGCTTTAAATTTAACATTTTCTACTTCACCCAAAACAGTTGTTGTCGAAATTTCGCAGTCAGGATAAAAGGCGGCTATGAACCGTCGTGCTACAAGGTCGTAGACTTTGCGCTCATTATCAAGCATATTACGTACTGTAACGCCGGTAGGGATGATGGCATGGTGGTCGGTCACTTTTGTGTTGTCGAAAACTTTTTTTGATTTTGGAAGTTTTGTTGCGAGCAGCGGGGCTGTCAGCGATTCGTAGTCTGTTAACCCCTTGAGTGTCTGAGGAATTTTAGGATAGATGTCTTCGCTCAGATACGTCGTATCTACACGCGGATAAGTCGTCGCTTTCTTTTCATAAAGCGATTGGATGAGTTTGAGCGTATCATCGGCCGAGAAAGCGAATTTCCGGTTACATTCTACTTGCAGGGAGGTAAGGTCAAACAGACGCGGCGCCGATTCTTTTCCTTTCTTTTTCGTTATATCAGTGATGAAGAAAGGTTTGCCTGTTATTTTCTGCAACAATTCTTCTCCTTCATCTTTTTTGGAGAATTTTCCCTGAATAGCGGAAAAGGCGGTGTCACGATAAATGGTTTTCAGTTCCCAGTATTGTTCCGGTTTGAAATTTTCTATTTCTTTCTGACGTTTCACGATGAGCGCTAACGTGGGCGTCTGGACTCGTCCGATTGATAATACTTGTCTGTTTTGTCCGTATCGCAAGGTATACAGCCGTGTAGCGTTCATACCAAGTATCCAGTCGCCTATCGCGCGCGACAGGCCGGCTTCGTATAAGCGTTGATATTCCTTTTCGTCCTTAAGCGTCCGGAATCCTTCGCGTATTGCTTCTTCCGTTAGCGATGATATCCATAACCGTTTGACGGGACAGCGGCATCCCGCTTTTTGCATGACCCAGCGTTGTATCAGTTCGCCTTCCTGCCCGGCGTCGCCGCAGTTTATAACTTCATCTGCATTCTGGATGAGTCGCTCAAGTATACCGAATTGTTTTTGATAGCTGGGGTTGTCGATTAATTTGATTCCGAAACGGGGCGGTATCATGGGCAGGTAACGCATGTGCCATTGTTTCCAGTCCGATGTATAGTCATGTGGCTCTTTTAGTGTACACAAATGGCCGTATGTCCACGATACCTGATAACCGTTCCCTTCTATATATCCTTCTTTTTTCAGGGTGGCGCCAAGTATGTCGGCAATATCACGTGCAACGCTTGGTTTTTCGGCAATACAAACAATCATCTTTTATTACGAATTACAAATTACGAATACCGTATCGATCATCTCATATCTTTATTAATTTTTTCAATATAAGACAGGATTTCGTCTTTCCCTTCTTTTTTTTCGGCGGAAGAAAATAGAATGTGGGGGAGTTCTTCCCATGAATCAAGCATTTTATTCCGGTAGATTTCAACATTTTCAGTCAGTTTACTTTTACTAATTTTATCTGTTTTAGTGAAAATAATTGCAAAAGGAATACCGGATTTGCCCAACCATTCCATAAACGCAAGGTCGATTTTTTGCGGTTCGTGCCGACAATCGATAAGAACAAACAGGTTCGACAATTGAAGCCGTTCGAGGATGTAATTTTCGATTATTTTTTGAATAGTGTCGCGTCCGGTTTTACCCCTTTGGGCATAACCATAACCGGGCAAATCAACGAGAAACCAGTCATTGTTAATCAGGAAGTGATTGATCAGTTGCGTTTTACCTGGTTTTTGCGAGGTCAGCGCCAACTGTTTGTGATTCGCAATCATATTAATTAGTGACGACTTGCCAACGTTTGATCGGCCAATGAAAGCGTACTCCGGCAATGATCCTTGCGGGCATTTCCGTACATCGGTATTACTAACTACAAATACAGCACTTTTTATTTCCATAATAATTGCAATTGAAAGAGCAAAGATAGACTAAAAATTTGAGAATTGAAAATTGAAAATTGTATTTTTAAAATTATTTGTCGTATATTTGCACTTTAATAAAAGCAGATATGGAAAATAACGGAGAAGTTAATAAAATACTGTTTCATGATTCTTTTCAGCACATGGGCAGTCGCGTACATATTATTGAAGATAATGTACCGGTGGAACATCAAATAGAGTATTTAGTCTATTCATACTTTTTTCGAGGTAATCGTCGTAAAAAATTAAAAGAAAAAGACTATAAGAGATGTCTGGAGCAGCTGGAAAATGTAGAAATATCCGTAGCAGAAAAGAAAAAAATTCTTTCCATGCTGGCTTTTTCGTGTGAGATTCGCGCTTATCGGCTGTTGGAGCAATATGCACAAAATCCGGATGAAAAACTTGTACATTGGGCTTCGATGGCTTTGATTGAAAGTCGTATGGCTATTGAATCGGAATTGTCGGACGAAAAGCAGATTTATATATCGACCGGTTTGGGTGGAAAAGGCGAAAAACTGCGCCTTTATGCATTGCTGTTGTCTGCTCTCAAGAAGCCTTTTGCAGATTATCAAAAGAAAGTAATTGAAAAGGAGTTTGATTATTTTTTATCGGAGAATGATTGCGAAATTGAACGACTGACGATCAGGGATCGATATGTAGAACTTGTTTTTTTACTTCCGGTAGCAACTGATATGAGAAAAATGCTGGATACAGCCATTCTTGAGTGTAATCAATATGGAAATTTTTTGGCCAAAAAATATACGTTGACAAATGTGAAAGAATTGAGTCAAGATGAAATAAATCAAGTCCTTAAGAGTTATCGAAAACAGCATAACAAAACTTTCGACCGATTAGAATAAAAAAAGATTTTTTTTTTATAAAATATTAACATAATTTATTTTTGTGCCTTAAAATAAATTTTTATGTTTGCAGCTGAATTCATAAGCTATGAATAATTATGGAGAGCGCTAATAATTAGAATGTTGTATTCAGTAAATAAATGTATTGATTATAAAACAATGACTAATCAAATTTATATACACCCGTGGAAATATGCTCGTTGCGAAACGTGTAAGATTTCAAAAATATCGCAATGAGTAAGTGCTGCCCAGTGAAGGGTGGCACTTACTTTGTTTGACGAATAATTATGTGTCCCTGTTGTATGTTACATTATGCATATCGCCGCTTCTGGCAAATTCCTGATGGAAAGCGAAACAACAGTTGAGATTTTGCGGTATATGTCCCTTAATCCCCATGTTGAGATATTCGTTCAATAACGGACGGTAACTGAGGTCAACGCAATTATCAATAATAGTGCGTGCCCGCTGAATGGGCGACTTACCGCGAAGGTCGGCTACGCCATGTTCGGTAATGATTATTTTTACGGAGTGTTCACTGTGGTCAAGGTGTGATACCATCGGGACAAATGCGCTGATTTTACCGCTTTTCGCAGTAGAAGGCGTTGTAAAAACAGACAAATAGGCGGAGCGAGTAAAATCGCCCGAACCGCCGAGGCCGTTCATCATCTTTGTGCCCAATACATGTGTTGAGTTGATATTTCCAAAAATATCTGCTTCCAGCGCTGTATTGATCGTGATAATGCCCATCCGACGTACTACTTCCGGATTATTGGTTATCTCTTGCGGGCGGAGCAGTATTTTGTCTTTGAAGTAATCAAGGCGCGAATAGACATCGTTCAGGACAGCCTGACAGACGGTTAACGAGCAACCGCTGGCAAAATTCACGCGATCTTCGTTCATTAACTTTATTACTGCGTCTTGAATAACTTCTGTATAGATATTAAATGCCGGAATACCTTTGTGTGCGCCCATAGCGCCTAATACGGCATTAGCAACATTGCCAACGCCGCTTTGTACGGGGAGAAACGAATCCGGAATCCGTCCGGCTTTAATTTCGCCTACTAAAAAGTTCGATACATTTTCACCAATGGCCAATGTTACATCGTCAAGTGGGGTAAACGGACTTACATCGGATTCGATGTTTGTTTCTACGATACCCACAATCTTTTTAGGGTCAACTTTTAAAAAGGGCGTTCCGATACGGTCTGACGGTTTGTATACCGGTATCTCACGACGCAAGGGCGGGTCGGCCGGTTCGTAAATGTCGTGCATCCCTCTCATTGCTTTTGGATGAAAATGGTTTAGTTCGATGATGATTTTATCGGCTAACCGGCCAATAGTCGGTGAGATGCCAACAGCTTCGGTGAGAATGATCTCGCCGTCGGCGGTTACATCAGTCGCCTCAATAACTGCTACATTCACATTACCCAGAAATCCATACCGAAGGCTTTGTGGTAATTCCGAAAGATGCTGATCGTAGTAGTGCGTTCCGTTTGAATTTAACAATGCCCGCATGTCGGCATTCGACTGGTATGCCGTACGGAATTTGACTGCTTTTGCCCTTGCCAGTTCGCCATCAATACTGTCGCCGGTCGAGGCGCCTGTAAATACGCCGATACGAAAAGGTTTTCCTTTTTTATGCAATTCCACAGCACGGTTAGCGATGGCTTTTGGAACACTTTTTGGGCAGCCTGACGGTGTAAATCCGCTGAATCCCACATAGTCGTTGTCATTCACATGCATAGCGGCTTCATCCGCCGTGATTTCTTTAAATATCATGATGTTATGTGTATTAATATCTCGTTTGTTGTGTCGACAATACAATTCGCGCCGGAAACTTCGAGCTCTTCGCGGGGGCGAAACCCCCATGTCACGCCGATGGATGCCACGCCGCTATTCGATGCTGTTTGCATATCGACGCCCGAATCGCCTATATAGAGCGTTTCTTCAGGTGCAATGCCCGCTGTTTGAAGTATTTCATATACAATAGCAGGGTCCGGTTTGACTGGTATGCCTTCGCGTTGCCCCAAAATGGCGGTAAAACATATGTCAGGAAAGTATTGCCGGATCAGTTTTTCGGTTGCACTTTGGTATTTATTGGATGCGACGGCTAATTTAATGCCGTTGGATTGCAACTTTTTCAATAAATCATGGACGCCGGGATAGGGTTCGGTGCGAACCGAATGATGCCTGTCATAATAGGAGAGCATGACATCCTTTATACGGGTGATGTTTGGCTCTGTTTTTTGGTTGTCGGGAAGGCATCGCTCCAATAACTTATTGATCCCGTTACCCACAAAAAATTTGTAGGATTCAATCGGGTGAATAGGGAATCCGCATTTTTCCAATGCGTGATTTGCGCTGTGTGCGAGGTCGGATAATGTATTTAATAGTGTTCCGTCTAAATCAAAAATGATTAACTTTAATGACTGCATCATCAATTTCTACGACTAAAAATTTCGTTATAAATGAACGCTTTACGCCATTCGCCGGGTTCGTTCGGCAGATCGTCTACCGTTATGACTGCATATTCATCATTCACGTCCAGTAATTGTGATTCAGTCGCTTGAACATCCGATTGCTCTTCCTGCTGAATGTATAAGAAAGGCGTGTGATAGTTTTTAACAGATACCTTGGGTTGTATCGCCTCCCGTTTAGCCTGAACAATAATTTCAGGTTTTTTTTCAGATTGCGGAATAAAATCATCCCAAATGTCATTGCTTTCGCCTTGCTCTATCACGACTTGACGGGGTGACTGGGTCTGTTCGGCTACCTTTCGAGCTTTTTTACGCGCAGAACTTATCAAACTGGCAACGCCTGCAATGATAATAACTAAAATGTAAATCCAATCGCCTATTTCTTCCATACCATTTTTTGGGTACAAAGATAAGTATAAAATTATGAATTGCGAAAGATAAATGATGAATTAATTTTCAATTTACATTAACTTTGTAGCCGAAAAAATTGGATTATGGATCAACAGAATGTGGATAAGGATATGGAAGTAAGGAAACTATATATTGAAACATATGGTTGTCAAATGAATGTTGCAGATAGCGAAGTAGTTTCGTCGATCATGCAGACAGTTGGCTATGCGTTGACCGATCAGATAGCGAAAGCCGATGCCATTTTTGTAAATACCTGTTCGGTTCGCGATAATGCAGAGCAGCGTGTTATCAGCCGGATACAATACTTCAGTTCCTTGCGCAGGACTAAAAAAGGACTTATCATAGGCGTTTTGGGCTGCATGGCCGAACGGGTGAAAGACGACCTTATCAGGTGTTACGGCGTTGATCTCGTAGCAGGTCCCGATGCATATATGGACTTACCCAATCTGGTAGGCGCCGTTGAAAATGGCGAAAAGGCGATTAACATAACGCTTTCGCAACAGGAAACATATCATGATGTGATGCCGTTGAAAAGGATTGGCGTTCATGTTACGGGATATGTTTCAATCATGCGCGGGTGCAATAATTTTTGTTCATACTGTATCGTACCCTATACGCGTGGTCGTGAGCGAAGCCGCGATGTAGAAAGTATTTTGAACGAAGTACGCGATATGTATGACAAAGGGTATAAGGATGTGACATTACTGGGTCAGAATGTAAATTCATACCGGTATGTGACGGCAACCGGCCATATCCTTGGCTTTTCTCATCTGTTGGAGATTGTGGCAGAGGCGACGCCGGATATGCGAATACGGTTTATGACATCTCATCCGAAAGATATGAACGACAGTATGTTAGAGGTGATGGCTACCTATCCGAATATTTGCAAATTTATTCATCTCCCCGCGCAGTCGGGGAGTACGCGGATTTTGCAGTTAATGAACCGGAACTACACGCGCGAATGGTATCTCGACCGGATTGCCGCTATTCGTCGATTTATTCCCGGATGCGCCATTTCCACCGATTTATTTTGTGGCTTTCATTCTGAAACAGAAAATGATTATCAGGCGACGCTTTCCCTGATGAACGAAGTCAGGTTCGATTCCGCATACCTGTTCAAATATTCGGAACGACCCGGCACCTATGCGGCCAACCATCTGACGGACGATATCCCTGAATCGTTGAAAATAAGCCGCCTGCAAGGCATGATTGCATTACAGAATAAGTTATCGGACGAAAGTAACCGGAGAGATATCGGCAAAACCTTCGAAGTATTGGTAGAAGGAATCTCAAAGCGTTCGCACCACCGGCTCTTCGGTCATACCGCGCATAATAAAGTTGTCATATTTGATAAAGGTAGTCATCGCGTCGGAGATTTTGTGAAAATCCATATTGAAAATGCCACTTCTGCAACCCTTTTTGGACGCGAAAGCGATGAATAATAATTTTCTATTCTCTATGCTCAACATTCCGTAGTGTTAAATTTTTTAAAAATGTGTCTTTTTCGCTATGCGGAATCAATTAATATTCCTACCTTTGCGGCTTGTTTAAAAAAATCATAAATTAAAATTTTTTACCTTATGGACTACGTAATTTATTCTGTATTAGTAGCGTCTTTTATAGCGCTTGGTTTTGCTTTTTTCTTTTTCAAACAAATGATGAAAGAAGATGAAGGTACCGACACAATGAAAAAAATTGCCTTACATGTGCGCAAAGGCGCTATGGCGTATTTGAAACAACAGTACAAGATTGTAATCGTTGTGTTTCTTGTATTGGCGGTTATTTTTGCAATAATGGCGGTATTCGACTTGCAAAATGTTTGGGTGCCTTTTGCTTTCTTAACAGGCGGCTTTTTCTCGGGATTGGCAGGTTTCTTCGGAATGAAAACTGCAACGTTCGCCTCAGCGCGGACGGCTAATGCAGCCAAAAACTCTTTGAACAGCGGACTGAAAGTGGCTTTTCGCTCTGGCGCCGTGATGGGATTAACAGTGGTTGGTTTAGCGTTATTGGACATTTCAGTCTGGTATTTGATTTTGGATTATTTTGTTGATGCTACCGGAGGCGAAAAATTAGTTTATATAACTACGACCATGCTAACCTTTGGTATGGGCGCTTCCACGCAGGCGTTATTTGCGCGCGTTGGCGGTGGTATCTATACGAAAGCCGCTGACGTGGGCGCCGATTTAGTCGGAAAAGTGGAAGCCGGAATACCTGAAGATGATCCGCGTAACCCCGCAACTATTGCCGATAACGTTGGCGACAATGTAGGCGACGTGGCAGGTATGGGCGCCGACCTTTATGAGTCATACGCAGGCTCTGTGCTTGCAACGGCAGCGTTAGGCGCAGCAGCATTCGTAAAAAACCCGGCCATGCAAAAGATAGCCGTATTTGCTCCTATGATGATTGCAGCAGCAGGCGTTTTACTGTCTATTTTCGGTATTTTCTTAGTGCGCACAAAAGAAGGCGCATCCATGAAACAATTGCTCTCGGCGCTTGGTAAAGGCGTAAACGTCAGTTCCGCGTTGATTGCAATCGTTACATTTGCAATATTATATGCTTTACAGATTGAAAATTGGATGGGTATTTCGTTTTCAGTCGTAGTAGGTTTGCTCGCAGGCGTTATTATCGGGCAATCAACGGAATATTATACTTCCCATTCGTTCAAACCAACTCAAAAAGTGGCTGAAAGTTCACAAACAGGTCCGGCTACCGTCATTATTTCCGGTCTTGGTCTGGGAATGATTTCAACGGCAATTCCGGTAATAACAATCGGAGCCGCTATTATTTTTGCGTTCCTTTGTGCGATTAACTTCGACATAGCCAACATGTTGACGGCGTCAAATATAAGTCTGGGACTTTATGGCATCGGTATTGCAGCCGTAGGTATGCTTTCGACGCTGGGTATTACATTGGCAACCGACGCTTATGGTCCGATTGCTGACAACGCAGGCGGTAATGCCGAAATGAGCGGTTTAGGCCCGGATGTACGTAAACGTACCGACGCCTTAGATGCGCTTGGCAACACAACCGCCGCTACAGGTAAAGGATTTGCCATAGGATCTGCCGCACTGACGGCTTTGGCTTTGCTTGCATCTTATATCGAAGAAATCAAAATTGCTTTGGTTCGTATCGGCGAAACTACGATCAATGGCGTCAATATTGCCGACGCTTCTATTATCGACTTTATGGCTAAATACAATGTGAATTTAATGAATCCCATTGTCTTGATAGGTATCTTTATAGGCGCTATGATGGCATTTATGTTCTGCGGATTGACCATGAATGCAGTCGGTCGCGCCGCTCAAAGTATGGTTGAAGAAGTACGTCGCCAATTCCGCGAGATTGTCGGTATTATGGAAGGTAAAGCTGAGCCTGATTATGCGCGCTGCGTAGCCATTTCTACCAAAGGCGCACAACGCGAAATGATGCTTCCGTCAATTTTAGCCATTGTCACTCCGATATTAGTCGGCGTTATTTTTGGCGTTGCAGGCGTTATCGGATTGTTGGTCGGCGGTCTGGGCGCAGGCTTTGTCCTTGCTATTTTTATGGCCAATGCCGGAGGCGCATGGGACAATGCTAAAAAATATATTGAAGAAGGTAATCTGGGTGGAAAAGGCTCCGATAATCATAAAGCCACAGTAGTAGGCGATACGGTTGGCGATCCGTTCAAAGATACATCCGGTCCATCCCTGAACATCCTTATCAAGCTGATGAGCATGGTATCTATTGTGATGGCCGGCTTGACGGCTGCATTCAGTTTACTGTAAAATTATCTTATAGCACGCAGATGACGCAGATTGTAATGATTTTCACAGATCAGTCTGCGTTTATCTGTTTTATCTGCGTTCTCTGCGTGCAAATTTTACATACAATGAAAAGCGGAAAACGTTCAATCCTGTTATCGGTTTTATTTTTTAGTATTGCCATTTGGACAAACGCTGAAAGACGCCCTGTTATAGGCATTTCCGATACCTATAAAGATGGAACAACAACCGTACCCCGTTCATATGTAAATGCAGTCCTGTCAAATGGCGGCATCCCGGTTGTCGTTCCGCTAATGAATGATGACCATGAACTCATTGAATTGCTCAACTCATTGGACGGTATCATTTTTACAGGCGGAGAAGATTATGATCCCGCCTATTATAACGAGCGTCCGATCCCGCAAATGGGAACAATAAATGCTCCACGCGATAAATTCGACATCAAACTGCTTCAACTGGCAGCGGAACGGGGCATTCCGGTCTTAGGCATATGTCGCGGCGCACAACTTATCAACATCGTTTTCGGAGGCTCCTTATATCAGGATTTACCTGCGCAATATCATGATAACAGTATTCGTCACCGACAAAGACAGGCAAGTACCGAAGCGTCGCATGCTGTCATAGTGGAAGAAAATACGGTCTTTGCCGATATTGTGAAAGACCGGATGCTAATGGTGAACAGCGCGCACCACCAAGCAGTAAAAGATGTTGCGCGCGGATTTCGAGTAGCCGGCAAATCGCCTGATAAAGTGGTGGAAGTGATCGAAAAAATGGATGAAAATCATTGGATTCTCGGCGTACAGTTTCATCCCGAAATGCGCGTGACAAGTGATATGGCGATGCGCAGGATTTTTCAACGGTTTATCGCTGAAGCAGGCTCTTTAGAGAATCATTTCAGAACTGTCAAACCATTAATAGCCGCAAGACCCCAAACAGCGCGCGAACTTTCACAGGAACCGCAAACAAACAATTTACCTGCCGCAGCACCTTCAACTCAGATTATATATAAAAATATCGTTGATACACAATATGTCTATAAAATGATTCATGACACGTTGCATGTATCAGTTCCGCCCGACACGGTATATATTTCTGTTACCGAAACAAAGATTGTCCACACCCCTGCAGATACGGTATATATCTCTGTTCCTGAAACAAAGATTGTTCAATTACCTGCAGATACTATATATATATCCGTTCCTGAAACCAAGATTGTCCAAATACCTGCTGATACGGTATATATATCCGTTCCTGAAACAAAAACCGCCCAGTTACCTGCAGATACTGCTATAATTATTTCGGATTCCGGTATTGCGCAACTCTCCATGCTCCATTCTCACACAGATACATTAATTTATACGCCGGGCGAAATAGAAACACCGGCAACAAAAAAGTCAGATTCTTCAAAAATGAAACGGCAAGAAAAAGCGAAGGTTAACAAAGAGAAGAAAGAAGCCGAAGCAAAAACAATGCAACAGCGAAAAGAATTTATTGAAAGTGAGCGACAAAAGATAGAACAAAAGAAAAAAGAGAAAAAAGAACAGGAAGATAGAGAAAAGTTCGAGAAGAAAGTTGCTAAAGAGGCCGAAAAACAACTAAAGCAACAACAAAAGAACGAATAGCTATAAATTATTGAAACGGGTTTTGCAAAAGTTGAAAAAACAACTACCTTTGCAGCCCGAAAGAAACAAGGTTCCGTAGCTCAGCTGGATAGAGCAACAGCCTTCTAAGCTGTGGGTCGAGCGTTCGAATCGCTCCGGAATCACCACTGATAATCAAGTGTTTACAAAACTGTAAGCACTTTTTTTATGCGTTTTTACGTATTATATGCTACTTTATTATATCTTTGCATGTCAGTACTATACATGTTCTATATATGAAACGTATGATAAAAATAATAGCAAATAAATAGCAAATCGGATGGCAGCAATAGCGGTAATATTAGACAAGCGCAGGGAAAACGCGGAAGGCAATTATCCTGTAAAGATACGAATTACAAACAACCAGGACAATACCTGCATATCTTTAAATGTTTTCCTTCCTGCTAAATCGTGGATTAAAAACGGCGTTGAACGTCCTGTTAAAACGTCGTATCCGGGCGCAAAAGTAATAAACGACCAGATTCAATCGCTATTCATCGAATTTAGGAAGAAAATATCCGACCTCGAATTATCCGGTTTTTGCAAAAACGCAAAAGCGCCTGAAATAAAGAAACGGTTATTAGATTACAAAGCGATCATCCAACCGTCTGAGAAACTGTTTAAATTCAACAAATAATTAACATAAATAATTGATATTCAGTTGGATAGTCGGAATATATTTTGTGTCTTTGTGATTATCAAGCAAAACAATCATAAAAAATGCGAAAAACAACTTACCCAACCAACCAAACCTATAAACAGCGGTGTAAATTATAGAAAAATTTTTAGACGGCCAAAAACGCAATCGCAAACATGAAGACGAAATCGTCAATTTCTTCAAACATGGTATGACCAATGCAATAACCGAAAGATTGAACGGTAAAATTCAGCGATTCGTATCTAATAACTACGGTATAAAAGACAAGGATTTTTTAGGCGGTATAGAGCGCTGTGGCTTCTCTTTAGAAACATTATCCGCCCTACTTGAAATTGGTTTCATTTTATTTGAATACAAATGTAACAACACGCCAACTATCAAAGTTTTTTACGAGTTTGGAAAACGGGCGGAAGAACACGGCGCAACGGTGGAGTACATGGGATTCCTTGAATCTAAATATCGTGACGGTGCGAGTTTGATTATTGAAGGTGTCCAAGTCGTGAATTCCCTTGATTCGGCAGCTTTGATATTGGACTTTTCTCAGACATTCCACAAAGCTGATGATTTTACCGCAAATGCTGAACTTCTTCGAGCTTGGTACGATTAAGTAACTACCAACATAGAAAAAGCAGAAATCATCAAATCTTTGTGTGGCATTATCAGACAGTGCCTCCAGAATTGAAAAATGAATTACAGGAGGAAATATGGATTAAGACTCATTCAAAAATGATGATGAAATAATTCAATACTTAAGAGAACAGATTGAAATAATTGACACGTTAAATGAATGCAGGCTATTTAAGGAAGAACAATTGCAATTGTCGGAAGAAATACTTCGTTTTAGGAACTGTATAGAATGGATTATTCGCTCAAATCAAATAATTA
>Ga0082212_10003602_pt1 | contig 21884 bp, 22 predicted proteins | sample TergutNt197P3_FD_71548 | JGI IMG/M metagenome (GOLD analysis project Ga0082212, IMG submission 71548) | Neocapritermes taracua P3 segment gut microbial communities from Petit-Saut dam, French Guiana - Nt197 P3 | ecosystem: Host-associated > Arthropoda: Insects > Digestive system > Gut ...
CTTTATCATCAACAATAATATATTCTATATTTTCATACGTCTGGTTTAGCGCCGATAATAATGCTATTTCAACATATCGCTCTACATTGTATATGGGTATTGTTAAAGTAATTAAAACCATATTCAGCTGTTTTTTTCTTTTTTCACTACTGTGGCAAACAATTTATGTCGGAGATGCACTATTTTATAATCAGCATTTGCTTCTTTAATTATGCTTTCCAAAACTTGTGGGTCATCGGGTAAATGATAAGTACAAATCGCCAATTTTGGCGCAAATGTTTTCAATACAGAAGTAGCCCCTCTAAGCATATCCCTTTCTCCGCCCTCAATGTCTGCCTTAATAAAATCGACTTTTTCCAAATGGTGTTCTTTAACAAACAAATCAAGTGTAGTAACGTCAATTAATTCTGTCTCATTTGTTCCGCGATCAATCACCAACGAATTCCCTTCTCCTGTACTTGAATCAATGGAAAGAAGCATTTTACCTTCGCTATTGCTCAATCCTTTTTGGACAGGAAAAATTTTCTCTTTTCCGTCCATATTATTTAGATATTTTGTCTTGCAAAGCAATTCATGCAATTTTGCATTCGGCTCGAAAGCATAAACTACCGCGCCTTTTGAAGCCGCATAAGCGCTGTAATCCCCAATCCATGCTCCGGCGTCTATCACAACATCTCCGCTCTCGACTGTTACGTTAAACGTATGATCGCAATAACCGTAAGGCCCTTCAGCCATTACATATTGATCCATAAAGCTAACGAAATCTTTTTTATAGATGTCATTATAGAAACAGGAAAATAAAAATACGTCCTCAAATGTATAACGGAGGAAACTGAGAACATTTGGCTCCAATGGTGCAGGAAGTTTTGCTCCATTGAAATCATAATACGTTTCATTTGTATTTTTCTTTAGCCATTTTTTATTAAATGCACGAGTGGCTGTTTTTTCATGTAAAATATGAAAGAAAGAAGAGGCTATTTTCAACTCACGAGCAACTCCTTTTAGCAAATAAGTTATTGTTTCTGCAAACGTCCAATGTTTGTAGCGCCATCCGTAGAATGTGTTTTTATAAAGTTTCATATTTTTTTTCTTATCAAAAAACGCATACTCTCTTTTAAAATCACAGAATCGGCGCGCCATAAAATGGCACAATAGACAAGCGCCGTTGACAAAACTTTGACTGTAAACTTCAAATAAATATTGTCTATTTTCATTGAAAGCAACCATGCTATTCCGATAGCGATCATTGTTGCGGAAATATACGGAAACATATCTGTGATCACATTTTTTATTTTCAGGCCAATCAATTTGTTCGCGAAATATTGCCACCATATTGTACTAAACACATATAAACCTATATAAACGCAAGCCATAAAAAGAATACCATACGATGAGCAAATAACCAAACAGATTAATTGCAATATAAATAACCCAACCATTAGGCTCATATAAATATCAGACCTCTCATGCGACAATACCAACATGATATACAAAGAATGTAAATAACTGTTTATTCCCCATATACAAAAAAGTTGCATATAAATGACGCTCTCCAACCATTTTTCTCCGACGGTTATTAAAATAAACTCTTTACTGACAAACGCCAAACCTATCAGGGCAGGGAAAGTAATAAATGCGCCAAAGCGGATCATTTTACGAAAAATTTTTAATTGCCTTGAGATATCGGATTTTGCCTCTACCAATACAGGTTGAGCGACGCCGTTAATCGTCCCCGTAATCACAGCGTTGCTTAATGTAGTCCATTTAAAGCCTTGTGCATAATAGCCTGTTTCTGTTGCACCATAGATTTTGCCCGACAAAGCGGCGAATAAATTAGAAGTGATTTGTGCAAAAACGTTAGTGATAAACAATTTAACACTAAACCCAAACATCTCTTTCAACGGAGAAAAATCAAAGTGAAACGTAGGTTTCCAGCCGGAAAAATACCATCGCAATACTACGGCGATAAGCGTTTGCGAAACTTGTTGTATGGCTAATCCCCAAAAGGCAAAACCATTAAAGGCTAAAGTTAACCCGACAGTTCCCGAAAATAATGTCGAAACCATATCAATAATGCCGCGTTGTTTTGCCATAATTTTTTTCAACAAAAAAGCATTATGCGCAATTCCTGCTCCGGCGAAAGCAAAACTCAAAAACACAATTCTTGACAGATTGGTCAAAACCGGCTGATCATAAAATTTAGCAATGAGCGGAGCGAGCAAAAACAAAATGATATACATCCCAATCCCGGCAAACATGTTAAACCAAAATACTGCATTATAATCTTTGTGTACGATTGTTTTTCTATTTATCAGTGCTATAGAAAATCCGCTATCCATAATCGTATTGGCTATTGCTGTGAAAATGGCTAACATAGCCACCAAGCCATAATCATCCGGGCAAAGGATTCGCGCAATCACTATCCCGAAAACAGCGCCGATAAACTGCTGAATAAAGGTACTTATCCCACCCCAAAATAACCCTTTCGCCGTTTTTTCTTTCAGTGTATCTTCTGACATTTTCTTTTTATGCTACTTACCACTCCAACGCCTTTTCAATTAAAAACGCTTTAATTACTTCTGCCTGTTCTTCATATCCGTTCAGGTATTCAACAGATTCGCTGTAATCTATATCTTTGTGAAAAGCCAATTGCGAACGGAATAATTTGGCTGAAAATTCCTGTCCATAAATAATCCCGGCCTTTAGGGAAATTTCGCTTATGCTAAAATATTTGCTTATCATAAAATAGAGATCTACATAATCTTTCCATTTCGACCGTCTGCCAAGGGCAAACGCTTTCATTGCTGCCAATGTAAGTAAATCGGGCATGCGCAAAATTTTATGGAAATCAATTGGCGTTTCAACAGGATAAGGATATTCAAAGAAAGTGAACTTTACATTTAAAATATTCAGATTCAATTGCTCACGAACCCTGCGTGTAACATGGTAATGATAATGATTGTCGTCAATCTTATTCAATATCTTTTTGGAGCTGAACGACAGAGGTTTGAATAAATCGAAATCTATCGACCGGCGGTGTCCGATTTGCAGCGCAATGGCTGTTCCTCCAACTAAATAAAACTCTCGCCGAAAATGTTTCAACAATGGGAGTAATTCCTTTTGTTCGGGACTAAGAATTTCGGGGTACATATTTGTTAAAATATAATTCAAAATAGTTCCATACTTCAGGATAATAATTCAATTTCTTTCGTCCGGTCATATTCCTGAAAATTTCCGCAACTGTCTGTATGTTAATTAGTGTGAATAACTTCTTTATTTGTTCTAAACTGCCGTAATTCAGCATCGTTTCTACCAGCAGTTCGTCGGAAACGGTTTCGCCTTTATCTTCGGGCGAATACCAAAACAGGGTTCCGTTTTCACGGATAAAATTTTTCAATGCTTCCGTCCTCATGTTGTGCTCCGCTTGCAATGATACATCCGTTCGATAATATCGACTACTTTCATGCCTTCGAGTACGTTGGTGGTAATGGTGTCGGACGAGTCGCCCGACAAGACATTGACAACGTTGCGTATGACCATATTGTGATTCTGTGCCGAGCCTTTGTATGCGCCGTAATCGTTACCGGGGTTGGTAGGCGCTAATGCCGGCATTTCGTAATCTTTGATATGGCAGTATTCGACCTTATCCATATATTGACCGCCTATTTTAATGCTGCCATTCTCGGCTATGATCAACATGCTGCTTTCCATGTTTTTATCCCAAACGGAAGTGGAATAGTTCAGCGAGCCTGCCCCTCCGCTTTCGGTAAAACGAAAACTGATGATACCGGAATCTTCAAAATCGGTTAATCCCGTATGGTTAAAATCGGCAAATCGTACCTGTATATCGGTTATATCGCCAAACAGCCAATACATAATATCTATAAAATGAGAAAACTGTGTAAAAAGTGTACCGCCATCCAAATCCGAAGTGCCATGCCAACCGTTTGGTTTGTAATATCGCTCATCGCGATTCCAATAACAGTTGAACTGTACCATAAAGATTCTGCCCAACAGCCCCGATTCTATTATTTCCTTGATCCAAACCGACGGTGGTGAGTAACGATTCTGCATCACACAAAATATTTCCCTGTGGTATTTCAGTCCGGCAAAAAGTACTTTTTCGGCGTCGGCCACCGTCAACGACATGGGTTTTTCGATCACCACATGACAACCGGCCTCGATCGCTTTAATGGCCATCGAAGCATGCAATCCGTTTGGTGTACAGATGTTTATTACCTCAAACGGAATGTCGCTTTTCAGCAGTTCGTCGTAATCGTTGAAAAAAGGCGTGTCATATTCCCCGATGCCGAGCGCTTCTTTGGATTTAATATCGCAAAGAGCTGCGAGTTCGGCGCCTTCATCACGGGCAATCATCTCGGCATGTCGTTTACCAATATGCCCGCATCCTACGACTGCAAAACGGGTTTTTCTCATTTTGTTTTTTATATAGCAGTTATTCTACATTTTACTTTCACTTAAAAATCCACTTACCCTACAGAGAGTGTAATGAACCTGTTTTTCCGTCATTGCTTACAAAACTAAGACCAGCGTTCCTCCTAAAATTAAAAGGCCGCCGGCTATGGTTTTGAAATCCACTGGTTCTTTCAGGAATAAAAAAGAGAGCAGTATGACAAACACTACGCTTAGTTTGTCGATTGGAGCTACTTTTGAGACGTTTCCTGTTTCGAGTGCTTTGAAATAGAAAATCCACGATAGCCCGGTGGCTATTCCGGAAAAAACAAGGAACAGCCAATTTATTTTGCTCAAGTCTTTGATTTCTTTCATTTGTCCGGCGAACAACACTATTCCCCAAGCCAACAATAGCACAACGCTCGTACGAATAGCTGTCGCCACATTTCCGCTAATCTCTTTTACGCCTGCCTTAGCCAATACTGCCGTCAATGCAGCAAAAAGAGCCGCTAATAATGCATAAATTTTCCACATATATCTGTAGTTTTATGGTACAAAGATAATAGTTTTGTCGTTATTACCCATTCTCACAAAATTTCATTTTCAATTGCTTCCCTTCGGAAAGCCAAACATGGTATAATTTTGAACACTTTTGTAAAGTCTCAGAGGTTGTTTAAATTTTGTTCGCCAAATAAAACAACTATTTGCGGAAAATTTAAACAACCTCTCAATTATTTTATTTATTTTTGCAGCAGAATTGAAAGTGGACAGATTTGTATTGCTTGCAACCACAGGAAAAAATGCTAAAACTCCTTTCTTGCCGTTCGGCTGTACTATTCAATCATTATCAATTGTCGTTTTTTATTAATTATTTAATTTTTAACGTAATGAGTTATTTATTTACCTCCGAATCGGTGTCGGAAGGACACCCGGATAAAGTGGCCGATCAAATATCGGATGCACTGTTAGATGAGTTTTTGGCTTATGACAAAAATTCTAAAGTAGCATGTGAAACGCTGGTAACCACCGGGCAGGTTATCTTGGCCGGAGAAGTGAAATCAAGCGCTTACGTGGATGTACAGGAAGTGGCGCGCGGAGTCATCGAACGAATCGGCTATACGAAGAGCGAATACCGGTTTGAAGCAAAATCATGCGGCGTACTTTCCGCGATTCATGAACAAAGCGATGATATCAATCGTGGCGTAGAGCGTAAAGATTCTTATGACCAGGGAGCGGGAGATCAAGGAATGATGTTTGGATATGCAACCAAAGAAACCGGTAATTATATGCCTTTGGCTTTGGAGCTATCGCATGCTTTACTCGAAGAACTGGCTGCCATACGTAAAAATGAAATCGAATTGATGCCATATCTTCGTCCGGATTCAAAAAGCCAGGTGACAATCGAATACGATGATCACGGCGTTCCTTTGCGAATTGATACCATTGTCGTATCAACCCAGCACGATGAGTTTATCGTTGCCGACAGCGTTGTTTCGCAGGAAGAAGCCGATCTAAAGATGGGCGAAAAAATCAAGGAAGATGTGATCCGAATCCTGATACCACGTGTCAAAGCACGTCTTCCTAAAAATATGCAGACTTTGTTTAACGACCGGATTATCTATCATGTCAATCCGACCGGCAAATTTGTAATTGGGGGGCCGCATGGCGATACCGGATTGACGGGACGCAAGATTATTGTGGACACCTATGGCGGAAAAGGGGCACACGGCGGCGGCGCTTTTTCGGGAAAAGACCCTTCGAAGGTAGATCGTTCCGCAGCTTATGCGGCACGTCATATTGCCAAAAATTTAGTGGCTGCCGGCGTAGCCGATGAAGCGCTTATTCAAATATCCTACGCCATTGGTGTCGCTCATCCTACCAGTATCTATGTCAATACCTTTGGCCGTTCGAATGTGCATATAAGCGACAGCGAAATTGCGCAAAAGGTACAACAACTCTTTGATCTACGCCCAAAAGCAATTGAAGAACGGTTGAAATTGCGTCATCCGATTTATTTGGAAACGGCTTCATACGGTCATTTCGGCCGCGAACCACGCGTGATGACAAAAACATATCAATCGCGTTATATGCCGGATCCTGTGGTTCAGGTAGTGGAATTATTCACGTGGGAAAAATTGGATTATGTAAGCAAAATAAAAGAAGCCTTCGGATTGTAACCTTTTCATACCAACTGCGTCAAATAATGAAATGACCGACGCTTACTATATTGAGAAGATTCAAGCCGGTGAAACGGAATGTTTCTCTATCTTGTTAGATCGATACAGCCGGTCTGTTTTTTCGTTGATTGTAAAAATTGCAGGCAATCGGGAAGATGCGGAAGAACTGACTCAAGATGTTTTTTTGAAGGTATTTCGCTCGCTATCGTCATTTCAGGGCAACAGCCTTTTTTCTACATGGCTCTACCGGATTGCTTATAATGTAGCCATTTCGGCTACCCGCAAGAAGAAAGAGGAATGGTTGGCCATCGAAGAGTCGATGATTGACAATGTATCTGAAAGTGAAACAAGCGGCGAAATAGAGCAATTAGAAAAAGAGGAGCAATTAAGCAGGCTTGAACGGGCGATCGAACAACTTTTGCCTGATGAGCGGGCGCTTGTTTTACTTTTTTACATGCAGGAAAAACAGGTAGATGAAATTGTGGCAATCACTGGATTAAGCACATCGAATGTAAAAACGAAACTGCATCGTATTCGAAAAAAAATGTGGTTATTAATGCAGAGTAGTGGTTAGATATTAGAATGTAGATATTAGAGTGTAGTTAAATTGAGAAGGAAAAAATAGGTGAAAGAGTAAAACCCCTTAGTCTCTTGACCATTTAATCAATTATTCAGTTATTCAGCAAATTATGAATCAAAACGAACAAGACATATTCCAATCCATTTTCGACCGGCTGCCGGTTGAACCGTTGCCACCCGGATTCCAATCGGAAATGATGCAGCGAATCAGAAAAGAAGCTGTACGCATAGCCAAACGAAACCAACGACTTCGTGTACTGGCTTTGATTGCAGCTACCATGTGTATGATTGGGCTTGCAGTGGCAGCGCTTGTATATGTAGGTATTTCACCAATCATGATCGAATTTCCCGATATTTCAATCCCTCCCTATTATATTTATTTTGGGATACTCGTGCTTGTGTTGCTTTTTACAGATCAGCTACTCCGGCAACTCTATTACAAAAAACATACCATATAAATATATAATTATCAAGAAGGTTATAATGTGTAAAGATTTAAAAATTCGAGGATTTTTTTAGAAAAGGTGTGGGTTTCGTCAGAAAAACATTACCTTTGCGACACTTTTTTGAGATTATTAACCGAGAAACGGTTTCTTATTACAAACCGTTTTCTTATTGTCAAACTTTTAATTAGCTGAGTATTAACATTTAAGATGGAAAATTTAAAAAACATTGTTCCGGTAGAAGATTTTAACTGGGATTCCTTTGAAAAAGGGGAAATCTATAACGAACAAACCAAAGATGATTTGGTGAAAACTTACGATGAAACCCTTAATACCATGAAAGACAAAGATGTTGTCTTGGGTATTGTCACCACATTGAACAAACGCGAAGTGGTGGTCAATATTGGCTTTAAATCAGATGGGGTCGTACCCATGTCAGAATTTCGATATAATCCCGAGTTGAAAATAGGTGATGAAGTAGAAGTTTTCATTGAAAACCAGGAAGATAAAAAAGGACAACTCATCTTGTCGCACAAAAAAGCGCGTGCTTCCCGTTCATGGGATCGTGTCAACGAAGCGCTCTCAAATGATGAAATCATTAAGGGCTACGTAAAATGCCGTACAAAAGGCGGTATGATTGTGGACGTGTTTGGCATCGAGGCATTTTTACCCGGTTCGCAGATTGACGTGAAACCGATTCGTGACTACGATATCTTTGTCGGCAAAACAATGGAATTCAAGATTGTCAAAATCAATCACGATTATAAAAACGTGGTAGTATCGCATAAAGCGCTGATTGAGGCTGAGCTCGAACAGCAGAAGAAAGAGATTATTTCCAAATTGGAAAAAGGACAAATACTGGAAGGTACTGTAAAAAATATTACCTCTTATGGCGTGTTTATTGACTTGGGAGGTGTAGATGGATTAATTCATATCACCGATCTTTCGTGGGGGCGTGTCACTCATCCCGAAGAAATCGTACAACTTGACGAAAAGGTCAATGTGGTTATTCTTGATTTTGACGACGAAAAGAGGCGTATTGCCCTTGGATTAAAACAATTAACACCTCATCCATGGGATGATTTGAAGCCTGACATGAAGGTGGGCGAAAAAATAAAAGGCAAGGTAGTGGTGATGGCCGATTATGGTGCATTTATCGAAATAGCTCCGGGTGTAGAAGGGTTGATTCATGTCTCCGAAATGAGTTGGACACAACATCTTCGCAGTGCGCAGGATTTTATGAAGACAGGAGATGTAATCGAAGCTGTCATCCTGACATTAGACCGCGAAGAGCGTAAAATGTCGTTAGGCGTAAAACAACTGAAACCTAATCCATGGGATAATATCGAAGAAAAATACTTTATCGGTTCCAAACATACTGCTAAAGTACGCAACTTTACCAACTTTGGCGTATTCGTAGAAATCGAAGAAGGAGTAGACGGCCTGATCCATATTTCAGATTTATCTTGGACGAAAAAGATCAAACATCCAAGCGAATTTACGCATATCGGCTCTGAGATAGATGTACAAGTGCTTGAAATCGACAAGGAAAATCGTCGTTTAAGTCTGGGACACAAACAATTGGAAGAAAATCCATGGGATGTATTTGAAACGTTATATACAGTAGGTTCCATTCATGAAGGTACCATTATCGAAATGTTAGATAAAGGTGCCGTCATTTCATTACCTTATGGTATTGAAGGATTTGCAACTCCGAAACACTTAGCCAAAGAAGACGGTTCGGCGGCTGTAGTCGAAGAAAAACTTTCATTCAAAGTAATTGAATTCAACAAAGAAGCTAAACGAATCATCCTGTCGCATAGCAGAATCTATGAAGATGAACAGAAAAATACGAAAGGAAAAGAAGGAGGTGACAAAAAAGCGGAAAGAGGTTCGACGAAACAAGATCAAGTTGAAAATATAAATCCTGTGATCGAAAAAACCACATTAGGTGATATCGAGGAGTTGGCGGCTTTGAAAGAGAAGATGAAAGAAGGCAGTATCCCCAAGAAACCAAGAGCAACTAAACCAAAGGCAAAGAAAACGCAAGCTGAACAACCTGAAGTTGCGACAGAAGTCGCTGAGAAAGAAACGATGGCAGACTCAGCCACCTTGACAGAGCCGAATGTTGAAATTCAGGAAGTGAAACTACAGGAAACAGCACTGTCGGAAATTGAACAGACCGTAACCGACACTTCTGAGATTATAAAATCAGAAGATTAAACCCTGATAGGATTTATTTGGTGATTTGTAGAGACGGATAATTTCTGTCTCTACTTTTTTTACGTCACACAGTCATTTATTGCAAGATAGGATGTACCTTTGGCTGTCCTAAAAAAGAACACAAAAAAGATGAGAAAGATTTTTTATACCGGTATGATTTGTTTGCTTTCAATTTGTGGAATGGCACAGATTGAACCGAACCTGTATGCAAACGCAGATAAGGAAAAAATGAATCACTGGGTTGATTCTGTTTTCAAAACCCTGAGCGAGGAAGAAAAGATAGGGCAATTATTTATGGTGGTGGCCAATCCCACTTCCGATACGCGCAATATGCAAACGTTGGAAGGTTATATAAATAATGTAAAGGTAGGAGGTATTTTATTTCACGCGGGTGACCCTGTCACGCAAGCAGATGTAACAAACCGGTTACAGGAAATGGCACGTGTGCCTCTTTTTATTTCGTTGGACGGCGAGTGGGGATTATCCATGCGTTTGACCGGTACCACTCGTTTTCCCAAAAATATGATGTTGGGGGCGATTGAAAATGCGGTTTTAATAGAGGAATATGCAAAAGAGGTGGGACGTCAATGCCGTGAGATGGGAATTCATATCAATTTTGCACCGGTAATAGATGTAAATAATAATGTGGACAATCCTGTGATAGGGCTTCGTTCGTTCGGAGAAGATCCGCATGTAGTGGCGGAAAGAGGAATCACGTATGCCCGTGGCTTGGAAAGTATGGGTATCATATCTGTGGCCAAGCATTTTCCGGGACATGGCGATACGGCCGAAGATTCGCATAATACCTTACCGGTGGTTCGACGTTCGTTGGCTTCTTTGGAAGAGTTGGAATTATACCCTTTTCGACGGTATATTACGGAGCGATTTTCAGGGGTGATGACTGCACATATCTATCTTCCGGCATTGGATAATATTCAACGGCCTGCATCTTTATCGGAAAAAGTAGTGGCCGGTCTTTTGAAAAATGAGATGGGTTTTGAGGGATTATGCTTTACCGATGCGTTAGCGATGAGAGGCGCAACGGCCGGGGCAAACAGTCCGGTAGTAGCTGCTTTGCTGGCAGGCAATGATATTGCTTTGTCGCCAAGTTCGCCCGTAAAAGAGATGGAGGCCGTTAAACAAGCGCTCAAAGCAGGTATTCTGAAACCGGAGGATATCGAATCCAAATGTAAGAAAATACTACAATATAAATATATTGCCGGATTGAACCGCTATCAACCCATCGAATTGAAAGATTTGTCCGAACGGCTGAATACACCTTATGCCGACTGGTTGGCGGCAAAATTAAATGAAGAAGCCATCACTGTACTAAAAAATGACGGTAACTATATTCCGTTGAAGCAGTTAGACAAGAAAAAAGTGGCCATTCTTTCGATAGGCGATCCATTTGGCGATGAATTTCAGCAAATGTTGAACAACTACGATGCATTGCCTTGTTTTCAGATCACAACAAATACAAAGGAAGCTGAAATACAGCGTATCACCAAAGAACTGGAGCGATTTGACGTGATTATTTGCGGAATCTATACGGTACGCATAAAAGAACCTCCGGTATTAAAACAATTGGCTGAAAGAAAAGATGTGATATATGCCTTTTTCACTCTACCCTATTTCTGTACCGAATACAAGGCTACCATTGGTCGCGCAAAAGCCGTGATTATGGCATACGAAGGAACTACTTTGGCACAGGAATATGCCGCCCAGGTTATTTATGGAGGTATATCGGCCAAAGGAAAACTGGCCGTGACGATTCCCGGTATGTATTTTGCAGGTACAGGCGTAGCTACCACAAAAACACGTTTAGGATACCACAGGCCTGAAGAGGTGGGCATCAATTCATCTCGTTTGAATGTGATTGAAACGATTGTGCAAGAAGGATTAGACGCACAGGCATTCCCCGGTTGCCAGGTGTTAGTTGCCAAAGACGGCATGGTTATATACAACCAATCATTCGGTTATGAAGATTATCAAAAGAAAAAGAAGATCACAAATGCGTCAGTCTATGATTTGGCATCCGTATCGAAGGCAACCGGCACATTGCTTTCCGTAATGAAAGCGTATGATGATAAATTGATTACTTTGAATGCGACGATTTCTACCTATTTGCCTGAATTTCGGGGAACAAACAAAAGCGATTTGAAAATAGAGGAACTGTTGTATCATCAGTCGGGTTTGCCTGCCGCGATTAATTTTTATCAAAATGCGATAGACAAAGACAGTTATACAGGCAGCCTGTTCAGCACTACAGCCACAAGGATACATTCTGTGCAATTTGACCGGCAAACGTATGTGCGCACAGATTTCAAATTTCTTCCTAATCTAGTTTCGAGTGAACGAAAACTTGGGTTTACGACAGAGGTTGCCCGTAATTTTTTCGTGCATGATTCGTTTAAAGATTTGATTTTAAATGACATAAAAGAATCTCGACTGACAACTCGCGGGAGATATGTGTACAGCGACATCAATTTTATCACGTTGAAAATGATTGTGGAAAGACAGACTCGGCAGCCGATGGATAAATTGTTGTATGACACATTTTTCAATCGGCTGGGTGCATGGCATGCCACCTACAATCCGTTGCAAAAAATGGATACGATGCAAATTGTTCCCACAGAGAATGATGGTTTTGTTCGCCGTCAACTCCTTCGAGGGTATGTGCATGATGAAGCGGCGGCATTTCAGGGTGGAGTTTCAGGCAATGCCGGTTTGTTCTCCAATGCAAATGATTTGGCTAAAATATTACAATTGTATGTGAATCATGGAAGTTATGGAGGAGAAACATATTTATCGGAGGCCACATGCAGGCTTTTTACGGAAAGTAAAAGTCTGACGATCCGCCGGGGACTGGGATTTGATAAACCTGATACGAGAAATGCCAATAATTCGCCTTGCGGCGAACTCACTCCCGGTTCGGTTTATGGGCATACCGGCTATACAGGCACCTGTTTTTGGATAGATCCGGATAGCAAAATGGTATATATATTTTTAAGTAATAGAGTGCATCCTACCAAGCTAAACAATAAGCTGTCCTCCTTAAATATTCGCACACGTATTCAGGATGCGATATACAATTCTATTGATTTGTAGAAATTGCCCCAAAATCACAAAACATGAACCGCTATAGACACAAAGAAATACACACACACACAAATGGTTAAATTTGAACCACGTGTTTGTGGTGTCCTTAATGAAACACTTGGTGTTTTTGCAGTAAAAAGACTTTTAAGGCGACTCTAAATAGATTGTCTATTCAAATTTCTTGTTCAAAAAGATGTGTCCGAGAAAACCAAGGATAATTAGTCCCAAGCCTGCCATAAGGAATGAGTTACTCGAACTTCCAATCAAAGTAGGTACAAGAAGGACTGCGACTCCGATAAGAAGTATTAATACGCCTAAGTATTTTAATGCGCTCATAGTGGATATTTTTTATTGTTTGTTAATTTTTAAGCACAAATAACGTAATAATTACTCAAACTGAAAAATTTTTTGGCAGAAAAATGATAAAATGAATCAATTTACCTCGTATATTTGTAAGTTGATTAGAAGAACATGTGTATGTTACGAGTACTTTATTTTCTGTATTTCTGGCTTATAGCTGTTCCTGTGTTTCTTTTAGCCACTGTTGTGACCGCATTGACGGTGATTGTCGGTTGTATGTGGGGAAGAGAGAAGTTTTTTTCTTTTTATCCGGGAATGTTTTGGTCAAAAGCGACTTGTTATCTCGTATGGTGTCCCGTCAAAGTGCGGGGGAGAGAAAACTTGGTAAAAGAACAATCGTATGTGTTTGTTTCGAATCACCAGAGTGCATTTGACATATTTCTTATTTATGGTTATTTGGGTATACCTATTAAGTGGATGATGAAGGTGGGTTTGCTCAAAATTCCTCTTGTGGGCGCTGCCTGTCGTGCTGCCGGGTTTATTTTTGTGGATAATTCTACCCCTCAAGCGGCGAAACGCAGTATTGCAGAAGCCAAATGCCGGCTGAAGGATGGGGCTTCATTAGTCGCCTTTCCGGAAGGCTCGCGTTCGAAAGACGGAAAGATGGGGCGTTTTCGCAAGGGCGCTTTTCAAGTAGCTATAGATCAAAATCTTCCGATTGTCCCTGTAACATTAAACGGTCCTTTTAAGGTAATGCCAAGGGGCACATTAAATATTTTTCCTCACCGAATGGAAATGGTGATTCATCCTCCTGTTTTTGTAGATGAATCTATTTTGACCGATATGAAAGACCTGCAGCATTTGGCCAATGAAGTCAAAGGGATGATTGCTTCGGAGTTGTGGGACGAGTTTAAGGATAAAACGCCATAATTTAAGTCTTTTGTGACTTGAATAGACGGCATAACGAATATACCTAAAGTGCGATGAATGTGATTGACTTCTTCAATATTTATCCTTTGTCCGGATGGGAATGGTGCATGGTGGTTTTCTGTGGGTTATGTATCGGCATGTCTAAAACGGGTGTGCACGGGTTGGGTATGATTTATGTGCCTATACTCGCCCTTATCTTTGGCGCTAAACCTTCTACCGGCATTTTGCTTCCCATGTTGTGCTGCGCCGACTTGTTTGCGGTGGCCTATTATCGACGCAGTGCCGAGTGGAAATATATTGTCCGTCTTCTTCCCTGGGCATTAGCCGGATTTGCCGTTGCATTGCTTACCGACCATTGGGTGCCGGATAGGAGCTTTAAACTATTGATTGGCACATGTATTCTTGCCGGCCTTGGCGTGATGCTATGGAACGAATACCGAGGGAAGGATACAGCAGTTCCTTCGGCTTGGTGGTTTGTCGCATTGTTTGGGGTGGCAGGCGGCTTTTCTACGATGATAGGCAATGCTGCGGGGCCAATCATGTCGGTTTTTCTGTTATCGGTACGACTGCCTAAAAAATCCTTTGTCGGTACGGCAGCATGGTTTTTTATGATTATCAATTTCCTGAAACTTCCGTTGCAATATTTTGTGTGGCACAACATCTCAGCCAAAACGCTACTGTTCGATTTCACCATGTTGCCTATGATTGCTGTCGGCGCCTGGCTGGGTATTCTTTTTGTGAAAAAAGTCTCGGAGGATAATTTTCGTGTGATACTATATGTGTTGACTTTGCTGTCCACTTTGTTACTTTTTTTATAGATTACCTTAATATCCAATGCAACAAAGGGATCAGACGGATTGCCATTTCCATATCCAAAAGATGCATAACCTCCTGAATTCCAAAATGCACCTGAATAATTAACATCATGATGTACATAAAGCTTGAATGTAGCGCCATTACCGTCAAAACTGTTCCGTCCATGTACATTTTAAAATAGTCCCATGTCATCATTGCGCTCCAATGCGCTTCTAATGCGGCATCATCCTTATTGGCATTATGAAATTCACCGGACGTCCAGTTATTGTCATTATCTGTGAAATCAATTGCATTTGAGGGATTAGTACCCTTAAGCATATTATAAGTTTCTATGCTTCTGCCGTTATCGTATCCTCTTAATCGATAAACTGCACCGTTTTGTTGGGTTGAAATCGTTTTACTCCCACTGTATCTGGTTGCCGCAGTACCGGTTACTTCTCGAATTTGAGAAACGGTATACAGTATTTTTCCGGTTTTGGCATCTACATATACATCATCATCACTAAAAGGTTCCAATGCACGAATATTTACCTTGTATGCCACATAGAACAGCACGTCATCATATTCTAGTGAAAAAGTTCAATATTTAATCCAAATGCACACCATATCTTTAATATCCCATTTAGTTTTAAAATCAGAATATGAAATTGAAGCAACATCCTGATAATTGTCCAATACCGTTCCTTCCCAATCATATAAAAATAATGTATGGTTATCCGCATATGGGTATATTAAAAATCCACGCATGCCATTATTATAAGTGCATTGATCTATACGCGCGCTTGCATCTTGTTCCTTATATTGCTCCTTCAATTCATACAACCAAGGTATATCATTTATTATTACCGGGTTCACAATCCTGCATATACATATTTCTTGAGGTTCTTCTCCCTTTGAGCAACACACAAATATTCCTGCCGCCATCAGCAGCATGACTGCCGTTATTATATTTTTCGTTTTCATACTTTATTGTTTTTAAGAGTTAATAAAATTTGATTTCAATTTAATATTTGAACCAAATGAGAGTCATATCCCGTACATCCCATTTAGTTTCATAATCATCAATTGACATACCAAACGGAAAAAATTCCAATTCAACTCCCTTCCAATTATACAGATATCTGGGAGATACATAGCAATTCGCCACACATGGATCTATAACAAATCCACTTGTACCGTTATTAAAAGTACATTGATATATCGCCGTAGCTGAGGGCCTTTCCTTATATTGTTCTACCAATTCATTCAACCAAGACAATTCTTTTATTATTGAATTCTCGACACCGTATATACAAATGATTTCTTTGGGTTCTTCTGTTTTTGAGCAACATAGAATAACTCCTGACGTCAAAAATAATAGCATGATTGCTGTAAATATATTTTTTAATTTCATGGCCTATTTTTTTACTATTATTTGTGATCGGTTAAAAATTTTATGATTATCCGCAAAGTGACCTATTGTAAACTCTCGATTTAAAATCTGTTGGATAGCGTACTGCGACCATAACCAGCCGGTCGAAAAGTTTCTCGCCGAAATAACGTCGGTTAAACTTGTAACAGAACTCATTAAGGTAGTACTGCAAATACTCTTTTTTCAATTGGTAGTGCGTATCCAAAAGTAACCGTTTGACGTTACCGATAGCAATATGCACCCAGGGGAAAATTTTGGGTAGGTCTTCGGTTTTTACAACCTGCGCGTCATGCGATTTCACAACCTGTTTCAAGTTTTTATAGGACGTTGAATCGTCAGATGTTATTACTGCCTGTGAATCAACTTGCTCTTTGACGATTCCGGTAACAGTATCGGCCTTCATGTCATCGACAATCCGCATTTTGATGTGATTGACCCGTTTTGGTTTCTTATTCTTTTTGGGCGCTTCAACAAAAGCGCTTTCAGTCATCACAACCACTTTTGATTTTTTCTGACTGCCCGCCCCGCGTTTCAACAGTTCATCTTTTTGATTGTCAGGTATCAACGTTGTGATGAAAGCGTTATCAAGCTCTATCTGATCTTTCAATTGATAGATGTTGTCGCGTTTGCCCATCACATCTCTGAGTTTATTGGTCAACTCCCAGATCGGCTGATAACGCTTATGGCCTAACTGACGCTGCAGTTCAGTGGACGAAAATGATTTTTTCGTACTTGTCAGCAGATGCATGGCAACATACCAGTAGCGAAATGGCAACTTTGTATGTTCCATTACCGTTCTCGCACGTAACGATTGACGGCTGTGACAGCGCTTACATTCATAATTCAACTTGTTCCTGAGCCAGTAATGCTCTTTTCCGCCACATTTGCAGCACACTACGCCGTTTTGCTCTCTCTGAGACTTAAAATGCGCAATACAGGCATTTTCATCGGGGAAATCTTGCGTGAAATTAAAGATAGTCATAACTGTAGAATTTATGTTAGTATTTACTGCAAATATATAGATTATCAATGAAATATGCAAATTTCCGAACAACTTTTTTTAAATATTTTTTCTCCGGCTTTTTCACCTTATTTCCTGAATCTTATTGTAGGACGCTATGCGGATTATCATTAAAATTTATTAGTATTGATGCGCTTAAAAAAGTGTTAAGCCCAAAGGAGATGAAGAATGTATTAGGCGGAAGTGGGGTTTATATTTGTGTAGATGGAAATGGACAAGCCATCAGAGTTGTAAGTGAAGACCCATGCAATGCGGGAGGTATCTCGTGGTGTCGATGTGTCGATATTTCAGGTCAAGATGTGTGTTGATTATTAGCGTAAAAAACATTTCTTGCGAAGAAATTTCCTAAAAGAAAAGTTGTGATTTTTTGGAAATTTATTGATTGATCTTGTGGTGGATTGTTCAATAAAAAAATGAACAATCCACTTTTTGTGTGTTCAGAGAATGAAAAAAACATGTACTATGCAACGTAATATTCGACTCAAGATACAGATAAAGACTATACACACTGAAAAGTGGAATGATTATAATACACCGAATAAAAGTCAATTTTTCATAGTCGTCTTATTATTACTTTTGTTATTGTCTTGCAAAGACAAAAAAGATTTTCCAAAAGTATTAACCATACCTATAAAAGATGTTACGATAAGACCACTTCTGTCAAATGACATTTTTACTCAAATAGAATATATCCCTTTAGAAACATTACCGGAATGTTTGTTAGTGGAAAATAGTATGGAAGTGTATGCAACCGACAAATATATAGTTACTAATAATAGCATGTTCCGAAGCGGGGCATATTTATTTGATAGACAAACCGGAAAGTTTTTATATGAAATAGGAAAAAAGGGACAAGGTCCTGATGAATACAATTTCATCTATCCTTATCCATTTAATGAAGAATACGAATTGTTTTATGTGATAAGATTTTTGCAAAGAATAGGAATAAATATTGGTACTAATAAAGTTGTGGAAAAGGTATTCAACCCGGTATCTTCTAATTCCGTATTCGATAAAATAAACTATTTAGCAACTTCCATTGTTAATATATTTAAAATGGATTCCATACATTACATTGCGTATATAAATAATGATTCCGGAGACAACCCCGATTTGCTTGTCATATTTGGTCAAGAAGGAAATATAATCAAAACTTATCCTAATCACCAGAAATACATAAAATATATTGAATCGATATCAGAGTTTAATCCCGGAATATTTTATAAATATGATAATCAACTATATTTTCAGGAATATTTTTATAATGACACTGTGTTTCAAATAAACTTAGACACTATTATGCCACATATCATATTTGATTTGGGTAAAATGAAACCAAATTCTTTAGAACGCCAAAATAATGACTACAACAAGAATTGCTATTGGATAGAATATGTACATGAAACCACAAATTATATATTTTTTAAATATAGCTCCGGGTCAAGATATGCTATATGGGACGGCTATTACGATGGTTATTATAATAAAGAAACCGGAGAATTAGTTGCTGCTTTATCAATTTCGAAGGAACTTAGAGGATTTGTTAATGAGAACGATATTTACCCACCATTTTCCATTGCATCAATTAATCAATCTGAAGAAATAATAGGAATCATACCCCCCACAAATATGTTGGATTATATTGAAAAAAATAAACAAATAGTTTATCCATCCAAATTGAATTCTTTACAAGTCGATGATAATCCTGTGATTGTAATTGCCAAATTGAAGAAATAGATACCCTGTTACCGCCTTATGCTTCGCGTGGCTGTGGATCCGGATGACTTTGGGGCAGCTGCGGCTTTGGGTTGTCTGGGGGCTTTTTCGGCTTTTACCTTTGTTGCTCTAGGGGCTTTCTTGTTTGAGGCATTGGCTATTGCAGTGGAATCAGGCTCGAACCATAAGGCTTTCTCAAAAGCAACCAATTCGTCTTCAATACGTTGCTGTTCGGCGGCTATTTCTTCTTCGGTATCGAAGAGGCTGACCAATGGAAGATTCATCAGATTTTCAGTCTGGATGATTTCCCCATCATACATCCGGCGACGGAAATAATCATCCATCGTATAGGTCATAGCATTGTTGACATTAGATGTCATGATGTAATTATGTTGAATATAAGGACGGATATCTTCGTATTTAACCCAGAACATACCTTGCGATATTTCTTCGCCTGTTTCCATCGTGAAGTTCGCTAACGGACAAATGGCCAAAGTTTTCACATCGTAGATCGAATTGTGCTGATCAAAATACCAGGCTTCTTTTACATATATTCTATCGACCTCCCTCGAGGGGATATCGCTCGCATTGACAATATACCGCACAGGACGACCGCCTCCGGCAGGTACTGTTTCATAAAAAATGCTGAACTTATCGAGCATTTCCTTATACGACAAAATATGTGCGTCTTCAAAAGATTCAGTATCTCTTAGATATTCATATACCCGAATTTTGTCTTCGCTAAGGAGTTGAAAGATGGAAGTAAAAAGATTTTTCCTTCCATTCATCTCCTGTACAGGATGATAGAGTGGCGCGTTTTTTTCTTTGGAAAGATCTAGCTCGCGAATGATATTACGTATCCAACGCGCATTGCCAACCTCCTGCGTCAGTTGTTCGTTCATAATCTGGGCACGCACAGTCAGTTCGGTCGTACTGTTATCTCCCTGCTGCGTAGCACGATCGCTCCCACGCGTAACGGTAGGGCGTGTAGTTTGCGCCTGTGCCACAATGGTCAGCGCTATCAGGATTGAAATATATAAACTTTTCATATTGTGTATAAATTTAGTTATCAGTTATCTTTATGTGGGTCAAATGGTCAAGGGGTCAAATGGTTAAATGGCCAAGGGGTTTTACCTTTTCACCCTTTTACCCATTTACCCTCATAATTTTCAATTCGTTACAAATACTTCCAACGGAAATCTGAGTGTTACCGATCTGCCTGCCGGATCAAGCGCTTTCACTTCCGAGATATAAAAACGCGTGCCGGTCGGCATATTCCGTATAAGATCTCTCTGACGTGCCGTATAATCGCCACTATTCGACGTTTCCGGTATGGCATTACCTCTATTATCAAATGTACGCATCGTAAATCCGGTAACAGTATAGGGTACATTCAATACGCCGTCGTCTATCGCTGCGCCGATGCCGGTTGACTCACTCAAATTTCGTTTGGAAATATTACCGCCCGTATATTTTCTTATCCGGCCTTCCGTATCTCTATAGGAAATAAACGGCAACGGATCGGGTAGCGAACGGACTCTAAACTCTTTGCTTTCAGACACAATGCGGCCGCCTACATTGGCGGTTAGTACCACGTCAACACTTTCCGAAGATGTACTCAAGCCACTGACTGTCCAAATATTTCGCTCTTTCTGTCTGATATTTCCGGTTCCTTTCAAACTTGCCGTTACATTGCCGCTCGGTACGCCGGGCATCGCCACTTCAAGGTCATTTTCAATACTTTCGTAAAGAAATTTCATCAAAATCGGAGCAATGGTAGCAGACGATTCGGTTACCGAAAATTTGGCTTCATACGGATAGGTTTCGCCATCGGCCACCACCACTCCTGACAAAGTACGGTCGCCCACTCCACTTGTACCTACAGATATCAGGTTATTGGCTAACAATGACGTTCCCAAATAATATTCAGGCTGTTTGGTTGAATCGACAGCCGCCAATACGACTTGCGCCTCGTAGGGCATACCGCTTGTGACAATCTGGCTCTTTGGGATGACAAGCGCTTGTATTTTATTTACGCGGTAATCACCGACATCGACATTGGTAAGCAATGTCGATAGCGTTTCGCCTTCGACAAAGCGTATATCGCTCTGCATTTTTGTCAGTAATGTGATCGCCGCAGCTACAGGCATATTTTCAAACAAGGCATTTTCCCACGATTGTGCGATCATACCTCCTTTGCCGGGCGCTTCCGTATTTAATACAACGTCGAACATGGCTTTTTTACCTGCATTGTTGACAATATCGGACATGCTTGTGCGGTAGGAATCCATGCGTTCCCTTAGTTTTTTCCCTTCTCCAACGATTGGCGCAAGCATCACACGCGATGCCGCTTCCAAATTTTCTTTTTGGATTATATTTTCAACATCCGCCTTTTTGCCGTCGGCTTCCTGTACGATCCTGAGCTTTAATTCATCAATGTAATTATATAAGTCGTCCGACTGTCCTTTTACCATGACTCCTTTTTCATACCATTCGCCGACCTTGGTTGCATTTTCACGATAGGCGCGGTCAAGATTCGCCTTGACTTCTGCATTCCGGTTGGTGGAGTTTTCGGTAGATGTACGCAGACTGTTCTCGACCAATTCAAAGCCTTCCAACACCTCCGACGAGACATTGAGCGCCATCATGGCGATGAAAACCAAATACATCAGGTTGATCATCTTCTGACGTGGCGAATTGGGGTTGCTTGCTACTCCGGCCATTTTATTTAGAGTTTAGTTAGTAGAGTTTAGAGT
>Ga0082212_10003603_pt1 | contig 21880 bp, 23 predicted proteins | sample TergutNt197P3_FD_71548 | JGI IMG/M metagenome (GOLD analysis project Ga0082212, IMG submission 71548) | Neocapritermes taracua P3 segment gut microbial communities from Petit-Saut dam, French Guiana - Nt197 P3 | ecosystem: Host-associated > Arthropoda: Insects > Digestive system > Gut ...
ATTTGTCAATATCAGTATAGTTTAAATTATGTATTTGTCAAGTAGAATCTTTGACGAAAAGCGGGGGTATTTAATATTATTTTATAGCTTGAATTTCCAGGTTTTTGCCCTATATTGCTTGCCGTGGATACTATTAAAATTCGCGGGGCGCGCGAAAATAATCTTAAAAACATTGACTTGGACATACCAAAGAACAAATTGGTTGTCTTTACAGGCGTGTCCGGCTCGGGCAAATCGTCCCTGGCTTTCAACACCATTTATGCCGAGGGCCAGCGCCGCTATGTGGAGTCCCTTTCCAGCTATGCCCGGCAGTTCCTGGACATGCAGAAAAAGCCCGACGTGGATTTCATCGAAGGCCTTTCCCCCGCGATTTCTATCGAGCAGAAAACGACCAGCAAAAATCCGCGCAGTACCGTCGGCACAGTCACGGAAATTTACGATTATTTCCGTCTGTTATGGGCGCGCATCGGCGTTCCGCACAGCCCGGTTACGGGGAAGCCGATAAAGTCTCAATCCATCGCGGAGATGACGGATTGGACCTTGCGCCTGCCGCCCTCGACCAAGATTTTCGTGATGGCGCCGATGGTCCGAGATCGCAAGGGCGAGTATAAGAAAGAAATCGCCTTTTTGATAAAGCAGGGGTATCAGCGCGCGGTGATTGACGGCGAGGTTTACGACTTGTCCGCCGCCCCGGCGTTGGACAAGAACAAAAAGCATGATATTTTCGTGATAGTGGACCGGTTGGCGGTTAAGAACGACGAAGAAACGCAAAGCCGGCTTTTCGCTTCGTTCGAGTCCTCGCTGCAGCTTGTCCCCGGCAGCGTTCTGGTACGCCGCCTGGACACGAACGAGGATATCCTTTATTCGCAGAATTACGCTTGCCCCGTCAGCGGGTTTACGGTGCCGAAAATAGAGCCTCGGCTGTTCTCGTTCAACGCGCCGATGGGCGCGTGCGCCGCTTGCGACGGTCTGGGCGTGCAGATGTCAATGTCGCCGGATTTGGTGGTGCCGGATGCCTCGCTTAGCATTCGCGAAGGCGCGATTCAACCCTGGTCCCGCGGCGGGATGCTGTCTCAATACGACCATTTGTTAGAGGCGATTTCGAAAGCGTATAAAATCCCGCTGTCCAAGCCTTGGCATACTTTAACCGGCGAGCAAAAAAATCTGATTTTATATGGAAGCTATGGCGTGCCGATTCACATCAACTGGAACGGATTCGAATACGACAAGCCGTACGAGGGCGTGATTCCGAACATCACGCGCCGCTGGCGCGAAAGCGAATCCAATTATATAAAGGAAGAGCTGGGCAAATACCTGACCGAAAAGCCTTGTCCGGAATGCCATGGCAAGCGCCTGAACGTTCAGGCGTTATCGGTAAAAATTGGCGGCCTGTCACCCGAAGCCTCGGCGAAGGGTGGATATGATATTTCGGACGCGACGGAGCTGTCGGTTTGGGCGGCTTTGCAATGGTTCCGCGATTTGCCGAAACATTTAACGCAAAAAGAAAACGATATCGCGAAAGTCATATTGCGCGAGATTGTGTCGCGCTTGGAATTTCTGCAAAACGTAGGCTTGGGCTATCTGACTCTGAACCGCAAGGCGGGGACTTTGTCGGGCGGCGAAGCGCAGCGAATTCGTCTTGCGTCGCAAATCGGTTCGGGGCTGTCGGGCGTACTGTATGTATTGGACGAACCGTCGATCGGCCTGCATCAATCTGACAACGACAAGTTGTTGGAGACTTTGAAAACTCTGCGCGATAAAGACAATACGGTGATAGTCGTAGAGCATGACGAAGACGCCATGCGCGCCGCGGACTTCCTTGTGGACATTGGCCGCAATGCTGGAGAATTCGGCGGGAACATAGTCGCCGCCGGAACTCCGGAGACAATAATAAAGAACAAGAATTCATTGACCGGGGAATATCTTTCGGGCAAGAGAAAAATCCCCGTGCCGAAAACTCGGCGCGATGGGACGGGCGAGAAAATAGTGATAAAAGGCGCGCGCGCGAATAACTTGAAAAGCGTGAATGTAGAAATCCCGCTGGGGAAATTCATCACGCTGACGGGCGTTTCGGGCAGCGGGAAATCTTCATTGCTGATCGATACTTTATACCCGTCGTTGATGCGCGTGCTGCATAATTCAAAGCTGGAATCCGGCGCGCATGACATCATCACGGGAATGGAAAATGTCGATAAGATCGTTGATATCGACCAGTCTCCAATAGGCCGCACGCCGCGCAGCAATCCGGCGACTTATACCGGAGTCTTTACGAATATACGCGAATTTTTTGCAGCGCTGGCCGAATCCAAAACTCGCGGATACGGTCCGGGTCGGTTTTCGTTTAACGTAAAGGGCGGAAGGTGCGAGGCTTGCCAGGGCGACGGCGCGATAAAGATAGAGATGAACTTTCTGGCGGATGTTTATGTGGAGTGCGACAAGTGTCGCGGCCAGCGTTATAATGAAGAAACTTTAGCCGTAAAATATAAAGGGAAATCCATCGCCGACGTTTTGAATATGACCGTCGACGAAGCGTATAGATACTTCATAAATGTGCCGCCCGTCAAAAATAAATTGGAATTGCTGCGCCGGGTGGGCTTGGATTATATCAAGCTGGGGCAAAGCAGCCTGGAGCTGTCGGGCGGCGAGGCGCAGCGCATAAAGCTTTCGAAAGAACTGTCCGCGCGCAGCACCGGCCGCACTCTGTATATATTGGACGAGCCGACGACGGGCCTGCATTTCGAAGATATAAAAATGCTGTTGAATGTCTTGCAGGAATTGGTTGATCAGGGCAACACCGTGATAGTGATCGAGCACAATTTGGAAGTCATCAAAACGGCGGACTGGGTGATAGACTTGGGGCCGGGCGGCGGGGACGCGGGCGGACAAGTAATCGCCGCGGGCACGCCGGAGCAGGTTGCAGCGAACAAAGATTCGGTCACGGGAAAATACTTGAAACGCTATTTGAAGTGATTCACTGGATTGCCGCGTCGCCCTTTGGGCTCCTCGCAATGACAGGAGAGAGCAGAAGCGGGACACACAGCCTAAAACAAACACAGAATTGTCATTGCGAGCGCAGCGAAGCAATCCAGTAAAAAATAACGTATTCAGTTTATTTGTCCTTGCAATACAATATCGGCGAGTTTAGAATCCGCGCCGAAAGGATTCCTATATATGATGAAGAAAATTCTTGTTGCCGCGGCCGCGCTTGGCATAGTTTCAGACGGAGCGCTTGCTGGATGGCGCCCGTTATCGAAATCAGAAACCACAATTGAAAATATCGGCACCTGGACAGGGTTGCTGATTACGTTTTCGGGTCTGGCTTATTCCACGATGATTCAGGATTGGCAGGGAGATTTGCAATGGGGGCTGTCCGTGGGCTCCACAGTCGCGACTACGGAGATTTTGAAATATGTCGTGCGCGAAGACCGCCCGAATCAGGCGGAAGACGCGCCCGGATTTACATTCCCCAGCGGGCATGCAAGCTTTGCGTTCGCGGGCGCAGGATATTGGGAGCGCCGGTACGGCTGGTACGTCGGTGCGCCGATGTATGCGGCGGCGACTTTTGTTGGTTATTCCAGGGTGCATGCGAACAGGCATCACTGGTGGGACGTGGTCGCCGGCGCGGGGATCGGAATCGGTTTCAATTATCTTTTCACGACGCGGTATATGCCCAGCGGAATCAATGCTTCGGTATCTCCGACCGACGGCGGCGCGATGTTGAGGTTTAATACACGGTTTTAATATTTGCAATCGGCGAATTTTCTTTGTAAAATCCCCGTACAAGGGGATTTTTTAATGTTTGATACTCTGACAAGGCGATTATCTGGCACCTTTGCGAAATTAACCGGGCGGACTAAGCTGACGCCGGAAATGCTGGACGACGCTTTGGCGGAAATCCGCGTGGCCTTGCTAGAAGCTGATGTCGCATTGCCGGTCGTGAAGAAATTGATGGCCGATATTCGCGAAAAATCCATCGGCGTTAAAATTGTCGAAGGAACCCGCCCGGCTGAAACCGTCGCAAAAATAGTCTATGACGAGTTGGTCGCCATACTGGGCGGCGAGAATGTCGCGCCTGAAATATCCGGCCCGCAAATTATTATGCTGGTTGGCTTGCAGGGAACCGGGAAAACCACGACGGCGGGAAAACTTGCGCTGCATTATAAAAAGCAGGGACGCACCGTCTTGCTGGCCAGTACCGACATTTACCGCCCGTCCGCGCGCGAGCAATTGGAAATGCTGGCAAAACAAACCGGCGTTGATTCGTTACCAATAATAGAAAAAGAAAAACCCACCGATATAGCCAAAAGAGCATTAAAAACCTTCAACCTCCTACCTCCTACCTCCTACCTGATTGTCGATACCGCCGGCCGCTTGCAGATTGACGACGCGCTGATGGAAGAGCTGGCGCAGCTTAAAAAAATATTAAACCCGACGGAGATTTTGCTGACCGCTGACGCAATGGCGGGACAAGAATCGCTTAACGTGGCGCGCGCTTTTAACGAGCGCGTCGTGATTACCGGATTGGTTATGACCCGCGCGGACGGCGACGCGCGCGGCGGCGCGGTGCTGTCTATGAAGGTCGAGACCGGCGCGCCGGTACTATGGGTCGGCACGGGGGAAAAGCTGGACGCCTTGTCGCAGTTTCATGCCGAGCGGGTCGCGTCGCAAATTCTTGGGATGGGCGACGTGGTGTCCCTGGTTGAAAAAGCGAGTGAGCATATCAGCGAAAAAGACGCCGAAAAAATGATGACCAAGATGTTCAGCGGCGATTATAACCTGAACGACATGATGCATCAGATAAGGCAGATCAAGAAGATGGGCAGCATCGGCGGCTTGTTGAAGCTGATTCCCGGAATGTCGCAGATGGGCGCGGCGCTGAAGGACAAGGCGACCGACGGCGCGATAAACAAGCAGCTGGCGATTCTGCAATCGATGACGGCGGCGGAGCGCGTGCATCCGGAAATAATATTCGCCGCGCGAAAGCAGCGCATAGCGTCCGGATCCGGCGCCTCGATCCGCGACGTGGAGCAGTTGTTGAAAAATTACGAGAAAATGAAATCGCAGCTGCACCAATTTTCAAAATTCGGCAACCCCGACCAGTTGATGGACATGATGAAGAAAGCAGGCGAGGATGCGCCAAATAATTAAGAGAGAAAAACCAAAAAGGAAAGCAAAATGAGCAAATGGAGAAATTTGTTTAACTTCAAAATGAAAGATGTTTCGTTGGATGAATATGGCATTTATGGAAGCGTTGTTTTGATTAGGCTGCGCAATGGACTTGTGATTCCAAGAAGTTTTGAAGCCTCCGCCGCCAAAGCTGCCGAGCGGTTCTATACCAAGAAACTTGATGTGATATACGGAAGATAATGAAAATCACAAACAAGAAAATCGCATCGAGAAAATCGAGCGCCGCATGGCTTCAGCGCCAGGCACATGATCCCTATGTCGCGCTTGCTCAGAAAGAAGGCTGGCGCGCGCGCGCGGTTTACAAGCTGACCGAGATTAACGAGAAATTTAAATTCCTGCATAACGGGCAAACGGTGGTGGATTTGGGCGCCGCGCCCGGGTCTTGGTCGCAATACATTGCAAAAACTTTTCCGAAATCGCGCGTTATCGCGATGGACTTGCTGCCCATAAAACCAATCCCGGGCGTGGAGTTTTTCGAGGGCGATTTCACCGCGGACGAAGCGCTGGAATGGCTGAATGAAAAAATAGCCGGAGGACAAGTTGATTTGGTATTAAGCGATATGGCGCCGAATACTACGGGGCATCAGAAAACCGACCATTTGCGGCAGATGACTTTGCTGGAATACGCATGGGATTTCGCGAAGCAGACGTTAAAGCCGGGCGGGGCTTTCGTCGCGAAAAGCTTTACCGGCGGCACCACAGACGAATTGCTGCGCGATATAAAAAAATCGTTTGAAAAAGTCGCGCACATCAAACCCCCATCCAGCCGCAAAGACTCCGTCGAAATGTTTATTGTTGGGTTAGGGTTTAAACAACAATAACTGGATTGCCGCGTCGCCCTTCGGGCTCCTCGCAATGACAAGTCGGTATAAATTGTCATTGCGAGGCGAAGCCGAAGCAATCCAGTAAATAGGAAAAATGACTGAATTTAATAAAGATTTTACCCGGCGATTGAATTCGCATCTTGCCGCGGGCGGAGTGATTGCTTTCCCGACGGATACGGTATGGGGATTCGGCGCACTGCCGACACGGAAGGGTTGGGACGCGATATTTGAGTTAAAAAATCGGCCAGCGGAAAACTATTTGATTATTATGTCGAACACTATTGAAAATCTGGCGCCGTATATGTATTGTTTTTCTGACAAGGCGATAGAGCTTGGGAAGAAATTCTGGCCCGGCGCGCTTACAATCAGTGGTAACCCCGACCCCGTTTTTGACAGCGCCCGCTTGTTGCCAAAGCCTGCCAGCCAAGATATGATCAGCGGCGCACGCTCCCTTTTCGGCAGCGTGCGCATTCCGAATCATCCGGTGTTTCTTGAACTTTGCGAGTATGTGGACGGGCATTGCCTTGCCACAACATCCGCTAATATTTCGGGTCAACCGATATTGAAAAATGCAGATGAAATCCGCAAAGCTTTTCCAGAAGTCATGGTAATAGACGACGACGGAATTCCACCCGGCGGCTTCCCTAGCACTGTGGTCCGAGTTGTTGGTGACGATATAAAAATCCTGCGCCAGGGCGCAGTGATTATTTGAGCGATTCTGCCGCAGTGCGAGCCAAGACGTCCACGCGTTCATTCATCTCGTTTCCGCAGTGTCCGCGCACCCAGACCCAGTTTATCTTTATGTTTTGCGCGGCGGCGTCCAGCTCTTGCCACAGGTCCTGATTTTTCACGGGCTTTTTATCGGCGGTTCGCCAGCCGTTTTTCTTCCAGGATTTCAGCCAGGCCTGCATTCCGTTTTTCACGTATTGGCTGTCGGTGTGAATTTCGATTTCTTTATGCCGGGCCGCGGCCTTTACCGCGCGCAGTACCGCGGTCAGCTCCATGCGGTTGTTGGTGGTATCTTTTTCGCCGCCGGAGCGCTCCGCAACGTTGGTCCCGTCCGTGGCTATAAAAGCCCATCCACCCGGTCCGGGATTTCCCAGGCAAGAACCGTCAGTCCATATTTTAATCATGTTGCAAAACCTTTTTATTTTATTCTATAATTCTATCACAAGAGAATGAAATTCACAAACGAACAGCTTATGCAGATGTCGAACGCGGCGCGCTCGGGCGCCGTGCGCGCTATGCGCGCCGCAAACAGCGGGCATTTGGGAATCGCGCTGGACGCGGCGGATATAATGACCGCGATTTATACCTCTATTTACGCGATTCACCTGAATCCGGGGCAAGACAAGTTCGTCCTTTCCGCCGGCCACGGCAGTGCGTTGCTTTATTCGGTGTTGAAATTGCGCGGATATGACTTGCCTGGACTGGAAACGTTCAGAAAGCTGGGCGGACTGCCGGGGCATCCGGAGTACGGAATTCCCGGGGTAGAGACCACCACGGGGCCGTTGGGCCAAGGCGTCGCGAACGCGGTCGGAATGGCGCTGGGCGCAAAAATGTGGGAGGCGCGCGGACGGGCGACCTCCAGGGTTTATTGTTTATGCTCTGACGGGGATTTAATGGAAGGCGTAGCGCAAGAAGCCGTTGCTTTCGCCGGAATATATAGGCTGAATAATTTGATTTTGCTGTGGGATGACAACGGGATCAGCATTGACGGCAAGGCGCTGACGGATTTGGACTTGCCGATGCGCATGCGCGCCGCGGGCTGGGCGGTTTTCAAGGTAAACGGGCATAGGTTCTCGGAAATAAACGCCGCGCTGGACAAGGCGAAAAAGTCGGCCGTGCCTGCGTTTATCCAATGCGTGACTACGATAGGGCTGGGCAGTGATATAGCGGGCGAGGCGCTGGCGCACGGGCTGGCGTTGAAAGACGATCAATTGGCTGCGCTGGAAAGAAAATTTGAATCGGAAGAAGGGAAAAGATTGTGGGTAAATTTGGCTGTGAATTATCCCCCAGCCGTCGCTGCGCCCCGGCCACAGCTTAATGGGACGGCGGCGGCGATGCCGTCGGTTATGGAACAAATTTCCACCCGCGAGCTTTCCGGTAAATATTTGGAGGAACTCTTACCGCGCGAGCCCTTGTTAATTGGCGGCAGCGCGGATCTGGCGGAAAGCACCAATACCCGAGTAGCAAGCAGCCGCGACATTACTCCTGACGATTTCAGCGGAAACTATATCCATTTCGGCGTGCGCGAGCATTCCATGGCCGCGATAATGAACGGGCTGACCCTGCAGGGATTTCGCACATATGGCGGGACTTTCTTGATATTCAGCGATTATATGCGCGCCGCGCAGAGGTTGTCGGCGCTGATGGAATTGCCCGTGGTTTACGTCCTTACGCACGACAGCATAGCATTGGGCGAAGACGGCCCGACGCACCAGCCGGTGGAACAGTTGGCGGGCCTGCGCCTGATGCCGAATATGAACGTTTTCAGGCCATGCAACGGGAAGGAAGTCAAATGGGCTTGGGATACGGCGCTGGCCGAGGCAAGCCATCCCACTTGCATTGTTTTAAGCCGGCAAAAATTTGAGCAAGTTGAAACGCCCGCAGGCTCGGAAATCAACAGGGGCGCATATATTATCCACTCGCCAGTCACAGGTCGCCAGTCGCCAATCACTTTGATAGCAACCGGGTCCGAGGTCCCCCTTGCCGTGGCCGTTGCGGAGAAAATCGGCGCTTCGGTCGTCAGCATGCCGTCCGTGGAAAAATTCCGCTTGCAAGACGCCGAATATAAACATAGAATCCTGCGCGGAAGGGTGATCGCTATAGAGGCGGGGGCAACGGCAGGATGGTACGAATTTGCGGATGCGGTCGTCGGGATTGATTGGTTTGGCGCCAGCGGCGATGGCGCTTCGGTTTACAAGCATTTCGGGTTTGACGCATACGCGATTGCAGAAGACATTATGAAATATATCAAATGAACTCTCAAACTTTTACTCTTGGCGACGGCGAAGAAATTCCGCTGATATTCGAATCGCGTCGAGGGCTGCGCAATATCACGCTGCGGCCCAAGACCACGCCGACGCGTGAGATCTGCATCTCGCTGCCTCGCTGGACTCCGGCGTCAACAGCCCTCCGGTTTTTGGAGCAAAAGCGCGCTTGGATTGAAAAGATTTTCGCGGCGGCTCCGCGGAAAATACGTCTGGCGGAAGGGGATACGATTGCCGTTTTCGGCAAGGAATTTCTGGTCAGCGTCGCCGTTTTGGGCGGCCGGCCGGAGTTTCTGGAACGGCGCATGCGCGATAAGATAAAGGAAATGTTCCTGGCCAGGGTCAAGGAAATCATCCGCACAGTCCCGGCCAATTTGCGCCCTGCGCGAATCGCGGTGCGCGACACGACAAGCCGCTGGGGAAGCTGTTCCACCACCGGCACGATGTCGCTTTCTTGGCGTCTGGCACTGGCTCCGCCGGAAATTATGCGGTACGTGATAATGCACGAGCTTGCGCATCGCCAGCATATGGACCATTCTCCGGCATTCTGGGCAACGGTCGTGCAGCTTTACGGTCCCGGGGTAGGACGCGCGAAGCTGTGGCTGTCCAAGAACGGCGCCGAGTTGCATAAGTATTTCTAGGAATCCGAATATATTCCACTTTAAATCCATAAAAAATAATTTATAATTGCCTTGGCAAAAGGAGAGTGCAAATGAAGAAGATACTTATGGTCTTGGCGGGATGCGCGGCGTTGACGGCGTGCGCGTCCCAGGACAAGAACCCGCTGAAAGGGCGCGAATTCGCGTCATATCAGGATGAAATCAAAATCACCTTGAACTTCGACAAGGAACAGCCGCGCCTTTACGGCAAAGTCGTGAACAGCTATAACGCGCCTTATGAATTGGCGGGCGATAATATCATAGTCGGCAGAATGGCCAGCAGTATGATGATGCCGATAGGCAGGGCAGCCGAAGTGGAGCATGAATATTTTAAGTTCATGAGCGACGCCGAACCGAAGTCGTATAAGCTTGAAGGCGGCTATCTGACGCTTTCCGACCACAGCGGTAAATCGTATAAGTTCGAGAAGATTAAGTAAAATCCCGCATTTCCACCCACGCGCTGCGTTCTTCGCGCGTGGGACCCGGGTTGCGGGATTTATTTTTTTCTGGCCAGAACGTCTTGCCGAATTTTTTCCAAAGCCGGCGCCCAGCATTTGGGGTTATTGCAGTAAGTAGGTACTTTTATAATAACATCGCGATACTTGCGACATCCGTTAGCTATAAAATGAAAACAAAACGTGTTTCGCTCATCCAAGAACATGCTTTGCGTATAATGGGTCAGGAATTCCAGGGGACATAGAGTATAGGGGTCTCTTGATTCTTCCTTTGATAAATCCATAATTTAACCTTTTGCGCCTTAACACTAGCATAACTGCCGATTTTGTCAAGCGTGATTGCATTTGCTTTTAAGGATTTTTCGGGTACAATTTAATTATGAAGTTTCTAGACAGAGCAAAAATTCACATCAAAGCGGGCGACGGCGGCAACGGCAGCGCTTCTTTCCGACGCGAGAAATATATTGAATTCGGCGGTCCGAACGGCGGCGACGGCGGACGCGGCGGCGATATAGTCTTTCGCGCAGTGCCGAATGTAAATACCTTGATAGATTACCGATATAAAACTAATTTCGCGGCGCAAAGGGGAGAAAACGGCGCGGGCCAAATGCGCACCGGCAAGTCGGGCGATACGATGATTCTGCCTGTTCCGACCGGAACGGTGATTCTTTCCGAGAACGAGGAAATAGAATATGCGGACCTGAACGCCGACGGGATGGAATACCGCGCGGCGCGCGGCGGCAACGGCGGCTGGGGGAACGTGCATTTCAAAAGCCCGACCAATCGCGCGCCGAAACAAGCCAACGACGGCCTGTCGGGGGACGAGCGCACGATAATCCTGCAGCTTAAATTAATAGCGGATATCGGGCTGGTGGGATTTCCCAATGCGGGTAAGTCCACATTGCTGGCGGCGGTTACGGCTGCGCGGCCGAAAATCGCGAACTATCCTTTCACGACCTTGAATCCGCAATTGGGCGTGATGTACGCTCATGATCGCGAGTTCGTGCTGGTGGATTTGCCGGGGTTGATAGAGGGCGCGCACACGGGCGTGGGTCTGGGCGATCGCTTTCTGGGCCACGCAGAGCGCACAAAGATGATTCTGCATATTATCGACGGTACCGAGGAAGACTGGTCCGCGCGATACAAAGCAATCCGTCATGAAATGGAATCGTATGGCGCTGGTCTCTCGGACAAGCCGGAAATAATAGTGATAAATAAAATGGACGCGGTCGAACCGGAAATCTGGAAAGAGAGGATGAAGAAATTCAAGCGCGGAAAGAAATCGCAGATTGTCGAAATCTCCGCCGCCGGCCGCATCGGAATCCAAGAGCTTATCGGGACAATAGAGAGAGAATTTATAAAACTTTAAAGGAAGGCAAATATGAAAATTTGTAATTCGTGTTCCAGATATAAAATCGATTCCGCGGCGTATCGCATATCCTGCAAGAATGTGCCGATGAATTCCGAAGGCTGCTGTCTGGATGATTTTGAAACCACTTCGGGTGAAAATGTCGCGAAATTTAAAACTATGATTCGCAAGAATGTCAGGTTCAATGCGAAATTAGATTCTAATTATCATTTTAAAATCAATGTGTTGTGCGCTATTACCTGGGCCGTGAATATGAATGACGCGATAGAGAAAAGCGCGAACAAGCGCTTGACCGAAGAAATTATGCTGAAGTCTCTGCGGCTTGTTTGCGCGACGAAGCGCATTTCCAAGAAACTTATGGTGGAATACGAAATGATTAAGTATCTGGAAACGTATTGGAAACACGGCGACGATCTTGCGCAGATTTTCTGGAAATGGAATTCAAAACGCAAATAGATGCTAAACATCCCCCAGATACTTTCAAAAATCAAAAATATTTCCACCGACAGCCGGACGGTCGCGCCGGGCGACTTGTTCATTGCGATTGCCGGCGAGAAGTTCGATGCGCATGACTTTGCCCGGGACGTGATAAATAACAAGGGCGCCGCGCTGGCAATAGTGCAGCGCCCGATTGCGGATGTGCCAGAGGACAAGCAGATAATCGTGCCGGATACGAAAATCGCATACTTGCAAATCGGCGAATATATTCGCCGGCAACTTGTCCGCCGTAGCCTTGGCGAAGGCGGAAGCAAAGCAAAAGTTATCGCATTAACCGGCAGCGCGGGCAAGACCACAACAAAGGAAATGCTGAAGTTCGCGCTTTCCAAGTTTGCGCGCGTATATGCGACCGAGGGTAACTTTAATAACGATATCGGCGTTGCGAAAACATTATGCGCTATGCCGGCGGAAACTGAAATCGCTATTGTCGAAATAGGAATGAACCACGCTGGCGAAATCGCAAATATAGTGCCGCATGTCGCGCCGGATATTGCGATCGTTACTAATGTCTATCCTATGCATATCGAATTTTTCCCCGAAGGTCTGCCGGGGATTGCGCGCGCCAAGGCGGAGATATTCGCCGGGCTGGGGCAAAACGGCGCCGCGGTAATAAACGCGGACAGCAATTGTGTGGAAATCTTGACCGCGGCTGCGCGTAATGTCGTTTTATATGGCAAGAAAGATTTGATTTCAGTATCTGAAACAGGAAATCAAACGCAAGCGACTTTGAATATCAGCGGACAGCAAGTTGATATTACTTTGCCCTTGATAGGCGAGCATAATATATCAAACGCGCTTTGCGTTCTGACGGTTGTGAGCCAGTTGGGGTTGGATGTCCGCCGCGCGGCCGCCGCATTGGCGGACTTCGGCGCATTGCCAGGGCGAGGTAAAGTGCATCGGTTGCGGTTGCCCAATGGGGGCGAATATACTTTGATAGACGAAAGTTATTCCGCACAGCCGGAATCATTAAAAATAGCAATCAGGAATTTAGATAGTATGAATGCGGGCCTGCCACCCGGAGCCTCGGCGAAGGGTGGGCGCAAAATAGCGGTCGTCGGAAAGATGGCTGAAATTGGGGATAAGTCCGCAGAGATGCATTGCGAAATCGGACGAATACTGGCACAGACCGATATTGATGTAGTCGTTGGAATATGCCCTGAAACTCGCGATATTCTGGCGCAGCTGCCCGACAGTAAATTTGAAAAGCATTATTTTGAAGATAATACCGGACTGGAGGATTTTCTTATTGGCAATCTGCTGCGCGACGGCGACGCCGTTTTAATCAAAGGCAGTCATTATGGTTCAAGGTTATTTGAAACAGTGGAAAAGTTAATAAAATAAAAACGCGCCTTGGCGCGTTTTTATTTCGCAATACAGCTGGCCATTTGCTGGGCTATCAGCGCTTGCTCGCTATTATTCAAGACCGCGACCGGGACCGTAAAGCATCGCGCGGAATCGCGCAGCACGAAAACCTTGGTTCCCGTCTTGTACGCCGTTTGCATATTGCCCATCGCGGCGCTGGACAGGAACGCGTTCTGCGTCATCGGCGAGTTGGTGAGTCCCGCTTGGATAACTTGCTTCGCGGTCGCATGGTCGAACACATCCTGCATAGACTGCACATCCATCCACAGATTGTAAATAGGTTCCGGGGTATCGGCGCCGGTCGGCTGTTTTGGGAACGCCATTCCGACGGCCATGCTGGCCGCAACCTGCAGGTTGGTCGGCCCGCCGTCGCCGGTCGGATGCGCCACAGTGTTCAGCTGCATATTGTCGCCGCAAGCCAAATTCATTCGGTTAACATAGCCCGCCAGCACCGAATCGACCGCGGACTGCCAGCCTTCGCCCTTCTTGGACAGGTCCAGAGATACAACTTTTTCCGCCCAGCCCCAAATATTCGCGCCGACATTTCCCGCGTTCGCGAATCTGGTCACCATTTCCGCGGATCCTCCGGCGACTCCGGCGCCGCAGAAGTCCGTCAGCTCGGTCGTAAGGCGGTTATTAGTTTCATTGCCGTATGACAGAGCGATGGAATGGCAGGACATCGCCGCTTCCAGCTCTTGCCGTCTTTGCACGCACAGGCTGGAATGAGATTTCGTAAGCTGGGTGGCCATATTCATCATCGACAGGTAAGACATCAGCTCTTGCTGGACATAAGACGGGCACAGGCGTGCAGCGGAGTTCATTCCCTTGCCGCCCATCGCATAGCTGGTCGAGAACGACGGCATCAGAGCCGAGTTGTCTTTTTGCAGGCAGAGCAGGGCGTAATTATAAAGCTCGCTCTCCGAGGCGTAATCGCAGCGGTTGCCGCGCTGGCCCGGCACGACCGTCACTCCGCCGCAATATTCGGAAAGGCAAGAGTAAATCTTGTTGCGACATGCGGTATCGACGTCCGGCTGGTTCACCATATAATAGGTATTCCGCTGGTTCTGCTGATAAGCGGTCGCTATCTGGTTGTTGCCGCGTCCCGCTGGCGCCGCAAGCGCCGGCGCGCAAAGCAATCCGCAAAGAGCAAAGAGCAAATAATGCTTTTTCATAAGAAATCCTCTCTCATTTCATTAATTTTATCAGAAAACAAGTCGGTTCGCAAGAATAATTGTTTTAACTGGATTGCTTCGGCTTCGCCTCGCAATGACAATTTGGTGTTTGTTTCAGGCTATGTGCCCAAATGTACTCTTCATTGTCATTGCGAGCCCGAAGGGCGCGGCAATCCAGTATTTTATTCTTTACTATTTCCAAATTACGATTTATAATTCAAATTATGATAAACGCAACTGACCTTTTGATGCAGATTCGCGACGACATCAACGCCGTCAGGGGGTATCTTTGACCCTGAAAAGTTAAAATCCGAAATTTCTGAAATTGGCGAACAAGCTGCTGCACCGGATTTGTGGGAAAATCCCGACCGGGCGCGCGGCATTATGCAGAAAAAAGCCGCGTTGGAGAAAACTCTGGGCGATTTTCTGGAAATGGAGTCCGAGTATGAATATCTGTCGGAATATATTAATGACCCGGATTTTGCGGATGCGGCTGAAGGGCTGATGGCAATAACAAAACTGGTGGACCGCGCGCATCGCGCAAAATTCATAACTTTGTTTAACGAGCCCGCGGATGGCGCGGGCGCGTTTCTGTTTATTCAGGCCGGCGCGGGAGGGACCGAGGCCCAGGACTGGGCGTCGATGCTGTCGCGGATGTACGCGCGCTGGGCCGAGCGGCATGGGTTCGCCTTGGAAGTTATCGAAGAGCACGAAGGCGATACCGCCGGAATAAAAAACATTACTTACCGTGTCGCTGGGGACAAGGCATACGGCTGGCTGCGTAATGAAATCGGAGTGCACCGCCTGGTGCGCATCAGCCCGTTTGATAGCAACGCGCGGCGCCATACCAGCTTTGCCAGCGTCGATGTCTGGCCGGATATAGACGATTCCATCGAAATAGAAATCAATGACAAGGACTTGCGGATCGATACCTATCGCGCGCAGGGGGCGGGCGGACAACATGTTAATAAAACCGACAGCGCGGTAAGGATAACGCACTTGCCGACGAATACGGTGGTGCAATGCCAGAACGAGCGCAGCCAGTTGCAAAACCGCGAGCTGGCCATGAAAATGCTGCGCTCGAAATTATATGAGTTAGAGATGCAGCGCCGCGCGGCCGAGGCAGACGCGGCCAAAGCGGCGCAGAAGAAAATCGAATGGGGCAGCCAGATACGCAGCTATGTCCTGCAGCCGTACCAACTTGTGAAAGACTTGCGCACCGGCCTTGAAAACACGAACCCCGCCGCAGTATTGGACGGGGATTTGGACGATTTTATGCTGGCGATGCTGCAGAAGTAAATAATTTCTAGATTTTGGCCAGCCCGCCTTCGCACTTCGTGCTACGGTGGGCACTCCTTCGCTGTTCACTGCTCGCTATTCGGGTGGCTTGCCACCCGAAGCTGCGCAGCAGCGAAGGGTGGCGCACCCGATAGGACTCGAACCTATAGTCTCCGCCTTCGGAGGGCGGCGCATTATCCAATTATGCAACGGGTGCTTTGCCGCGCAATTATATCCGAAATTTTATGATTTGCAATCCGAATATGAAGTTGTTAGGATTTCTTTCATCTAGGAGGGCGCCAATGAAAATTTATACAATAATTCCAATCCTGCTGCTGACTGCTTGCAACTCCATGTATATCAAGCCGAATACTATGGAGAAAGGGGAATTGACCTTTGCGGATCGGGGCGGGTATTCCATGAAACGCAGTATTAAAGAACGTATGGAAGAACGCGGATATACCGTACGCGTCGGAAAAATGAGAACTTCCGGCACTTTGGGTGAGTTCGAAGGACTGGGTGCCGAAGGGGACGGCATAAGTATAAGGAATATCGTAATTCCAGCCGATACAAAATATGTGGTGGTGGTTAATGAGCGCCGCGAATGGTTCATGCCGTTCTGGTGCATGTTCAACGGATTCTGGTGGTGGAACTTCAATGTCTCCATCGCGGACCAAAAGACCGGCGAAGAGCTTTTGACCTGGCGCGGCCGCGCTTGCGCGAACAGCGCTTTGCGGATGCTTGACGGGGCTTTGGACGAACTTGAAAAGAAATAAGAGCGATTTTGTTTACGATATAAAGATAGACCTGCATGGGCTGACCACTATGCAGGCTTTTCATCGAACCCTGGGCACAATAGAAAGCGCCTATAAAAACGGCGACCGCAAATTGTTGTTCGTAACTGGCATAGGCGACCCCGCGCGCGGCACAGGGGCAATCCGCGCGGAGTTCCCGACTTATCTGGACCACCCGTCCGTGCGCGGATTCATTCTGGATGCGAAATATGAAAGTGGGAAGTATTTAGTTAAATTGAGAAAGAATAAATTATCCGTAATTGTTAATGACTAATGACCAATGACAAATGATTAATGACTAATAAATGCATATTTATAAATTAGTCATTGGTCATTAAAAAAATCGCCGCGTTTGCGGCGATTTTTATTTGGTTTTCTTATCCATCAGATACTTCCAAACAAGTCCTGCGATAATCGCTCCCGCGATCGGCGCGACCCAGAACACCCACAGATGCGACAACGCGGTCGGATCGGCGGAGAACAGAGCCTGACTGGTGCTGCGCGCCGGATTCACCGAAGTATTCGTAATCGGAATACTGACCAAGTGGATTGCCGTCAGGGAAAGACCGATAGCGACGCCTGCGAACTTGTTCAGCGCGTCTTTGGCCGTTACGCCGATAATGACGGACAGGAATACGAAGGTCATCACGATTTCGGTCAGCAATGCCGCGCCAAGTGTGAATCTGCCATAGTTATTGGCAGCGAACGCCCCGACATTGGCCGCGCCGGTCGCCTGTCCTTTGACAATCAGCCATATGATGAACGCCGCGAAGATCGCGCCCAGCAATTGAGCGCCGACATAGCGCGGGACTTCCTTCCATTCGAACCGTTTCGCGACCGCCAGGCCGATGGATACCGCCGGGTTGAAATGCCCGCCGGAGATATGGCCCACGGCGTATGACATCACCAGGATGGCAAGACCGAACGCCAGCGCGATGCCCAGCACTCCGACATAGCTGCCGGCCAGGACGGCGGTTCCGCAGCCGAACAGAATTAATACGAAAGTTCCAAGGAACTCGGCAAAAAGTTTTTTCATCATGGTTTCTCCTTTTTAAACAAAGTGATTATGAAAAAATTCGCAATAAAAAGCAAGGGTTAAATAACAATAATTTTGTCACTCCTGCGCAGGTTTAAATAGTCAAATATTCAACATCTTGTCATTCCGGAATTTGCAAAGCGAAGCGAGCCAAAAGGTTCATAGACCCTATTCCCGCCTACGCGGGAATGACAAAAATATAAAAAGCAAATGGAAAATTTTGATTTAATTATTGCTGGATTGCCTCAAAGCTTCGCTCCTCGCAATGACAATTTATACCGATTTGTCATTGCGAGCCCAACGGGCGAAGCAATCCAGTCATCGTTAACGGACTATATAAACCTTGCTTACAGGGCCGCCGGCTTCGCGGAACTCGTGATACAAAACGCAAATGGTTTTTATAAAAGAATAAAACGCCAAGTCGGTTTGGACGTTTTCCGCGATATATTTTTTCAAGAACTCAACATCGTGTAATTGCTCGAAGAATTTTTTATTCAGCTCTTCTTGCGATGTAAGCATGACAGCCCCCTTTGGTTGTAAAAAAAGACCACCATTTAAGAGTGGTCGGGACGTTCATAGATTCACATACAGAACCCCGCTGCCTTCGGGTATACCCTATTGCATAACAGCGGCATCCCGACCCTTCAGTCGGGACACTTATTGGTTAGGTATGTGGGCTATGAATCCCAATCACACTAATAAATGTCTTTGCTATTATACCTTATTTAGGTAAAAAATCTATAAAAATCTATGCTTGCCTGATAATGCGTTTTTTTGCTAAATTGACTTCGGTCGATAAAAAGGCGCCCGATATGATGATAAAGAAAAACCACTTGAAACCTTTGCTTTTGATATTCATAAGCGGATATGTCAGCTTATCCTTGGAGCTGATGGTTCTGCGCCAAGTGGCGCACTTCGTCGGCAGCACGGCCGCAATCTCCAGCATAGTCATCGGAATTTTCCTGGGCGCGATGACCGTCGGGTATTTTGTGGGCACAAAGAAACTGAAATTCGATATTACCAAGGCCGTGGGGCTCAGCTTTCTGGTTATCGCGCTGCTGACCGTGCTGGCGTGCAGCTTTCCCCTGATAGCGGATTATTTCGCGATTATGGTCGCCGGAAATGTCTATTCGCCGATAGCGCAGACTTTCATATACTCGCTCGTGTTTCTGTCCGTGGCGCCGTTCCTGTTCGGATTCAACACCGCGGCGCTGTCTCAGCTGATGCATGAAAAAGAGCGCAGCAATACCGGGATAATAATGGGCATTGGGACAATCGGCTCGGTGCTGGGGTCGTTGGTCACGACTTTGGTTCTGATGTCCTTGCTGGGGGTGAATTACACTATCGTGTTGACCGTGGCGCTTGCCGGACTTGGCGCATATATTTCTTTTCGCAAGCTTTGGGTTCTGGTGGTCGCGATACTTATTCTTGCCGGATCTTGGGTTATCAATAACGACAAGGTTTTATACCAGCGTTACGGGCTGGTCTCTAATAATGCGGAAAACACGGTCTTGGTTGCCGAAGCCGCCGACGGGAGGGTATTGCTGGTCGATTCCGCGACTCATTCTTATATTTCCAACGACGGCAAGCTTGCGGCGGGATATATCAACTATATCAACGACTATTTTGTGAATACTATTCCGGCGGACCAGCCCAAAGATATCTTGGTTCTGGGGGCAGGGGGATTTACGGTCGGAAACCTGGACGACAGCAACAGGTATACTTTTGTCGATATAGACGCGGCCTTGCCCCAAATCGCGGAAAAGCATTTCTTGAAAAAGAAGCTGTCCGTTAACAAGCAATTCGTGGTCCAGGACGCCGGGCAATTCTTAAGGGCAACACACGTCAGCTATGACTTGATAGTGATGGATATTTTCTCGCGCTGGACTATTCCAGAGTCCGTGATTACGACGGAGTTCATGTCCAATATGAAGTCAAGATTGCGCGCGGGCGGAGTCATAGTTATGAATACTATCGCCAACCCGAATTTCGGCGATGAATACAGCAAAAAACTGGATAATACGATAAGAGCGATCTTCAAGGGCAATCTGACCAGGCAGGTTTTGGGAGACTATGACGGCTGGTCGGCGCGGGACTATGCGAATGTGCTGTATATCTATCATAACACGCCGAATTCGGGGAAAATATATACTCCGAATACGAATTCCACGATTTATGATTAGAATTCCCCTTTCCCTGGGGAAAGGGGTGCCCCGAAGGGGCGGGGCATGGGGATTTTTCGCTTGCGTTTTGCAGGGTCGTGGGTAATAATACCGCTCTCGGAGCGTTGGCAGAGTGGTAATGCAGCAGATTGCTAAACTTTATGCAATATTCTAAAGCCCCCGTAAATTCAATATATTATAACATTTTTTAATTATAAATAGTGCATATTTAGTGCAAATATGGCATTGCTTTACAGCAAATTACAAAATAGTGCAATAATCTGTCGCCAGCGCAAATTATAGGTATTTTCTTGATTGGATGCACTATAATTGCACCATTTGTAAAACCTCCTGTCTTATACCCCGTATAACTAGTGGCTTTTATTGTTTTATAAAGCGGATTGTATATCCTTTCTTGACATTTATTGCAGATTATTGTATAGTGCGTTAGAATCATAAAGCAACGGGGCGACACAATGGCAAATATAGAAAAACGCATCGGCAAAAATGGCAGGATTTCATATCGCGCCCTTGTGCGCGTAAAGGGACATCCGACCCAAAGCGCAACCTTTGACCAAAAGACCAAAGCGCAAGATTGGGCAAGAAAAATAGAAACCGCTATAAAGGATGGGCAACATCTTGCTATTGTCGAATCCCGGCGGCGCACAGTTGGCGAACTTATAGACAGGTATTTGCGCGATGTTGTGCCAACAAAACGCAAACACCGCAAAGAACTAGACCATCATTTGGATACTTGGCGCGAGCTGCTAGGCTCTTATGCCCTTATTGCCGTTAAGCCCGATGTGATAACGGAAGCTTGGACGAAGATTGCAGCCCGTAAAACGCCAAAGGGCGGGCAGAAGTCCAATGCGACATTAAACCGCTATATGGCCGCACTCTCTGTGGTTTTTACCTATGCTTATAAAAGCCTTGAATGGCTGGACTCAAACCCCATTGAAAAGATTAGAAAATATCAGGAACCAAAGGGGCGCATCCGCTACCTTGATGATGAAGAATGCGCGCGCCTGATAGCCGTCTGCAAAGAATCCGACAATCCCCTGCTTTATCCGGCGGTAATGCTGGCGATAACGACCGGCGCGCGGCGTAGTGAAATACTTGGCTTGCGATGGGCGGATGTAGATTTGAATGCAAAGCGGGCAATCCTGCACGAAACGAAAAACGGCGAAAAGCGGACTCTGGCGATTATAGAACCGGCATTGTCGCTATTGTGCGAAATGGAAAGCAAGCGCGGCGATTCTGAATTTGTGTTTTATCCCCGGCGATATACGGGCGAAAAGCACCACGCGAATATAATGCACGCTTGGTATGCCGCATTGAGCGCAGCTGATATAAAAGATTTCCGATTTCACGACCTGCGACATACCACCGCCAGTTATCTTGCAATGGATGGCGCAACAATGGGCGAAATCGCAGATATATTGGGACATAAAACATTACAAATGACTAAAAGATACTCCCACCTGTCCGACCAACATAAACAATCTGTGGTTGAGCGAGTAATGAGTAAAAAGTTTTCGGAAGTATAAAAAAATATATTTGTAGTAAAAACAAACAGATAACGCGCCAATAGTCCAAATTGGCGCATTTTTTTCGCAAAAACGGCAAAAAAATACAAGAGATTTGGGTATTATGTATGTAGCAACAAAAAAGCACAAGCGATTATGTTATTACATAATAGGAAGTATAAAACCCGATAGTGATTATTGGATAATCTGGCTATCAGACCCATAAAGCACGGATAATTTTTAATCCTAAACAAAAATTCAACCATAATGCGAATTAATAAAGGATTATACAATGTTAAATAATGGCAATAGCCCAAATTTAAAAACAGTTTCGCAGTTCTGCGAAGCATATCCGGCATTCAGCAAAGGCAGCATACGCAACATTTTATTTTATAGCAACCAGAACGGCCTTAAAGCATCTGGTGCTGAAAAGCGGCTTGGCAGCAAAATCTTGATTGACTGCGATAAGTTTTTTCAATGGCTGGATCCCTCACCCAGTATCAAAGGCAAAGGAATATAAAATGAATAACAATGATTTAAAAAATGTCCCGCTTGCCGGCGGGAC
>Ga0082212_10003604_pt1 | contig 21880 bp, 19 predicted proteins | sample TergutNt197P3_FD_71548 | JGI IMG/M metagenome (GOLD analysis project Ga0082212, IMG submission 71548) | Neocapritermes taracua P3 segment gut microbial communities from Petit-Saut dam, French Guiana - Nt197 P3 | ecosystem: Host-associated > Arthropoda: Insects > Digestive system > Gut ...
TCCAAGCCTTTGCGGGAGGGGCGGCAGCAGCTCTTGGGCATCGGAGCAGAAAAAGAGCGCAAGGCTGCCTTATTTTGCGCTCTCTGCGCAGATGCCCTAGAGATGCGCCGACACGGAGCAAGTCTTGGCGGACACGCCTCACGCCCCGCCCGCCCTCCGCCCCCTCTGCCTTGAGCTTGGTACGGGTGGATTTTACTTCATACAGGAAAAATGGTATACTTGTACCTGCCATGCTACACGGGGAGATAGCGGTTCCTTGTGGCCCGCAATCCGCTACAGCGGGGTGGAATCCCCTCCTGAGGGCCGGCTCTTTAGGGTCTGTCCACGTGTGCGGCGTGTTGACACTCTGGTCTCGCGCAACAGGCAGCTCCGAATCGTGTCAGGTCTTGACGGAAGCAGCACTAAGGAGTTTGCTCTGTGTGCCGTGAGGGTGCTGGGGGAGAGCGCCGGCTCGTGGGTAACGCTTAGGGATACCGGTTCGAGGGAGGGTGCATGGCCCTACTGAGCCTGGGGGGATTTTTTTTGAATACTGAACACCGGACGCCGGACACCGAACACCGCCCCATGTATATGGCGCTTTACCGTCAGTGGCGTCCTAAGTCTTTTGCCGATATTGTGGGTCAGGAACATGTGAGGCTAACCCTCACCCATGCTTTAAATGAGAATAAAGTGGCGCATGCTTATTTGTTTAGCGGGCCTCGCGGGACCGGGAAGACAACGGTGGCGCGGTTGTTGGCGAAGTCTTTAAATTGCGGGGATCGTCAGGGGGTTGAGTCCTGCCAGGTTTGTTCGTCTTGCCGGGAGATCGATCAGGGCGCGGCTTTGGATGTGGTGGAGATTGACGCGGCTTCAAACCGGGGGATTGATGAGATCCGGGATCTGCGGGAGAAGGTGCGGCTGGCGGCCGCGGGCGGCCGGTATAAAGTTTATATTATTGATGAGGTCCATATGCTGACGGCGGAGGCTTTTAACGCGTTGTTGAAGACGCTGGAGGATCCGCCGGAGGGTGTGGTGTTTGTTTTGGCGACAACGGAGGCCCATCGCGTGCCGGCGACGATTTTGTCGCGGGTACAGCATTTTGAGTTTCGCCGTATTGCCGTGAAAGATATTGAGGAACGGCTGCGGTTGGTGTGCGACGCGTTGGAGCGTGATGTGGCGGATGAAGCGCTGCGTGTGATCGCTCTGAAGTCGGAGGGCGGTTTGCGTGACGCTTTGAGCATGCTGGATCAGTGTTTGAACCAGGAAGGCCGGTTGGGCGCGGAAGATATTCTGCGACAGTTAGGAATGATGGGGGAGAGCGGCAGTGCCGGGCTTGTGGAAGGATTGTTGCGGGAAAGTTATGCCGATCTGTTGCGTCAGATGGATGAGAATATGGCGTTGGGCCGGGATCCGCGGCAGATTTTACGTGAGCTGCTTGATTATTTGCGTGATATGATGATTTTTTTGGCGGGAGACAGTTTGACGCCGCGGGTGCCGGAAGCGGCGGAGCGTCTGGGCAGACAGGCGAAAGAAGCCGGGCTGGCGCGGGTGTTGGCTTGGATTCATTTGCTGCTGAAGGGCGAAGGGGAGCTGAAATATGCTCCCAACGCTCGTCTGGCTGTAGAAATGCTGCTTGTTCAAGCTGTTTATGCCGGGGTTGAGGAAAAACAAGGGTCTGATAAAGGGCATAAGCAGCCGGCGGACAAGAGATCCGTGACGGATAAGGGAACCGCGGCGGTCCGCGCGCCTGTGAACAAAAAGTCTGTAGGTGATAAGGGATCTGTGACAGGGGCTGATACGCTATCCGTGACAACCGAGAATTCAGGCGGAACGGCTGGCCAGGGCGGCGGCGGACAGGCTTCGCAAGAACAAAAGACCAGCGCCAAGACACAGGGCAGCCGGCAAAAATTGGGCGAAGGAGACGCTTTCGCTGTGAGTGCGCTGAGAGAAAGCGAGGTTCCTGGCCTGCCGGAGTTTACGATAAAAAAATGGGAAGAAATTGTGGGGCTCATTCGTCGCCGCAGCAAACCTGTGCATGCTTTTTTGCTGGCGGGGGAACCGCATTTTGTTGAGGGGAAGGTATGGGTTGTATTTCCGCACGGGTTCTCTTTTCATTGCGAGATGCTGAACCAGGAAATCAACAAAAAAATTATGATGACGGCTGTTCGTGAAGTGATGGGGCGAGAAGTGCCGGTTGAGGGGATTGTTGGGCCGGTTGCGGAGATGTCTAAGGCAGGTAAAGCCGGCTATGATTCCGCTGGCAAGAGTCCTGACAAAACAGGTTCCTCCGAAACAAGTTCCACTGGCGCCGGTTTGGCCGGCACTTCTGCCCAACGAGACGCCGCCGCCGCCGTGGATGCTTTAGAAAAAGCTGTGGAGATCTTCGGGTCTGATATTGTTGTTGTGCGCGAGGATGGATGAATCGCGAGGATGGAGAAATTGTTAATTGTTAATTGTCCATTGCCCGGCGTCCTTCCAGCGCGCGGGCGATGGTGATGTCGTCGGCGTATTCAAGATCCGCTCCCATGGGTAACCCACGGGCTAGCCGGGTAACAATAATATTGAGATCTTTCAGCAGCCGGGACAGGTAAAGGGCTGTGGTTTCCCCTTCAATTGTGGGGTTAACAGCCACTATAACCTCATTAATTCCGTCAAGACGGCTGAGGAGGTTTTTGATGTTGAGCTGTTCCGGTCCAATTCCGTCTATAGGGGAAAGCACGCCGTGGAGAACATGGTAGAGGCCCCTGTATTCTCCCGTGCGCTCTAGGGCCACGACATCCCGCGGCTGTTCGACCACACAGATCAGGTGGCGATCCCGTTTGGCGCCGGCGCAGACGGCGCAAGGGTCGTCCGCGGTGTAGTTGCCGCAGACGGTGCAGGGGTGAATGTGCGTCAATGCGGAGTCCACGGCGCGGGCTAGGTTTGTGGCGTCTTCGGGGTTGTGCAGCATGTAAAATGATAAGCGGGCCGCTGTCTTTGGGCCGATGCCGGGCAGACGCGCTAATGAAGAGATCAGATTGGCTAAAGGTTCGGGGTAATAAAAGAGATCCATGGGTTATCAGAACAGGCCGGGCGGCAGATTGAGGCCGCCGGTTAGCTTGCCCATTTCGGTTTCAATCATTTCCTGAGCGCTGCGGAGTCCTTGATTGACAGCTGCTTTGATCATATCTTCCAGCATTTCTGTGTCGTCTGAGTCGACGGCTTCCGGGTCGATTTTGAGTTCCAGGAGCTCGAGTTTGCCGCTGACAACAACTTGGACGGCACCGCCGCCGGCGGAAGCTTCAACGGAACGGCTCTCAGCCTCTTCTTTCGCTTTGAGCATATCCTGCTGGAGTTTTTGGGCTTGTTTAAGCATCTGGTTCATGTTTGCGCCACCTTTAAAAGCCATGGTTAACTTCCTTTCTGGGCAATCCGACGACTATGGTTGGATTGGGTTTTTGTCTTGCTTTTTTTGTATCATACATCTGCAGCCTGCCAACTGTCAACAAAAATGGTTGCATAAACTATACGCCGCCATTCACAGATATTATACAACAAGGTGGCGTTCATGTTCATGATAGGAATTTATCAGCCAACATCGTGTTATACTTAACACCGAAGACTTAACGTGTATCGGACGGAGTTCGGACGGAGCCCGGACGGCGTCAGATCGCGATAGGACAAGGCAAACTGTTGAGGGGGTATGATCTCTATCCTCTCGGCTAAAACACGAAAAGGGGCGACAAAAAGTCCATGAGCACGCAAATCGTTGTAACCGTAAGCGAAGACCGATTGAAGGCTTGGGTCACTTTGGCGTTGTCCGAAGAAGAGGTCGAACCTGTTACCACCCAACGGATTTTCGACGCGCTGCGCGCCGCCGGTGTTGTCCACGGTATCAATGAAGAAACTGTTCATGCTCTTGTGGCTGCGCCCAGATACAATCATAAAGAACCTGTTGCCCGGGCAACGTTGCCGGAAAAAGGTCAGGACGCTGTTTTCACCTGGTTGTTTCCCCTGACCAGCGAAGGCAAACCCAAAGTTCTACCTAACGGATCTGTCGACTATAAACAGCTCGATATCATCAAAAACGTCAGTGAGGGTGAACCTGTTTGTCGCAAAACGCCGCCAACCCAAGGCATTCCCGGCACAGATGTGCTTGGCGATCCCATAGAGCCGCCTCCCGGTCGGGATGTGCCCCTGCCCAAAGGTAAAAATGTTGTGGAATCACCGGACGGGCTGCAGCTGCTGGCCAAAATCAACGGCCAGGTCGATCTCATCAATAACAAGGTCACCGTCCTGGATGTTTTCCATATTCCCGAAAATGTCGATTACAACACGGGGAATATTGATTTTGTCGGTAACGTTTCCGTAGGCGGCGACGTCTGCGCCGGATTCAGCGTCCGTGCCGACGGCAATGTTTTTATTCAAGGAAGTGTTGACGGCGGCATCATTGAAGCCGGCGGCAACGTCACCATCGCCAACGGGTTTAACGGACAGACCAACGGAAAAATCACCTGTGGCGGCCTTCTGCGCTGTAAGTATCTGCAGAACGCCCACGTGGACGTCGGCACCGATTTAGAAACCACCTCATGCCTCAACAGCATCGTTTATGTCGGTGAAACAGCCAGATTCGTCAGTTCACAGGCCGTGTTGCTGGCCAGCCGGGTTACCGCCGGAAAATCAGTTGAGGCTCTTAACATCGGTTCTAGAAATTCAACTGTTGCCAATGTGATTGAAGTCGGCGCCGGTCCTCGTGTCGCCGAACGCGCCGCCTCCCTGCCGACCGCTATCAAGCAGTGCCAGGCGAATATCGAAAACCTGAACAGAGTTATCAGCCACTATCAGCAGCTGGAAGCTTTGGGCAGACTTGCAGACGAAAAAATTGAGGAACTGACACGGCTTATGGCAACCGTCCGTAACGCTGACCAAGAGCTCCTCCTTCTTCAGGAAGAACGTGAAGCCATCGAAAAGAAAATGAAAGAATCCGGTTTTGGCAGCGTTAACGTAACCGGCGCCGCCTTCGCCGGCACCCGAATCGTTATTGGCTCAGAAAGCAAGCTGCTGACTTCGGATCATTCTTTCACACTGTTCACACGGGCCCAGGACGGCATCCATACATCGCCCGCGAGGATGTAATCAAGGAGATCGGGAACCCATGAGGACATGAGGATTGACAATTGACAACTGATAATCGTCGACTGTCAGTTGTCAATTGTCAATTGAGTTTCCGTGCCGTCTGGGGCGATCTCTGCGACGGGAACGCCGTCCTTTACGGTAAACAGTTTCGTGTTTGGGATTTCCGCCAGTTCAGATTGAATTTTTTTGCCGGGAGTGAGGGTTATGCCGGTGAAATGTTTTTGGGCGGTCGTTTTCGCGAAGACCATATCAATGGTTTCGGCAGTGTAGGTCATTTTGTTGTTGACTAAGCTGGTGAGTATGCCGGTGACGACGATCTTGTAAGTATCAGGGACAGGCATATAGATGTTTTTGACCGCGCCGTTAATGAAGACGCCAACATGGCTTTTGATACTGGGATCGACGACGCCGTTGAGTGTGCGGCCTACTAGGTTGCCTTGACTGTCATAAATGTCGATGTTAACGGCGGTTGACGTTATGCTGACATGTTTGACGGTGTGTTGCCGGAGAAAATCATTGTATGGCGTCGATTGCGTTAAGGCGATGTAGCTGGCTGTGTCATGGGAGGGGAAGGTATTGTCTGTTTCCAGCAACAGGAAGCGTGAAATCGGGCCGAAGGTTTCGTTGGACATTAATCCAATCAGTGTCAAGGATGACGTCAGACTGGATCCGGACGCGACGTCACAGACGAGATTGAAGTAGGCTTCCAGTGTGAGGGAGGAGCGTCCTGTCTCATGGGATTTGTCGTAGAAATCCTGAACCTGCGGCGCTATACGTATAAATGTTTTGAGAGCGTCCTGAACATCGTTGCTGAAATTTCCTGGGTTGTAGCCTTGAGCGGGAAACATGAGAGTGACGCCGTATTTGCTGTAGCCCCAGTCGCCACCGGCCAGTGGTAAGTAAGGGATGATATCTTCGGAGTTGATGAGGTTGAAGATATTGTTGTAGGCTTGGGGATCTTTAGCGGCGGCGCTTTTAGAGGTGTTGGGGGTGGCGAAGGTGTAAGCAAAGATGTTGTCTTTATCGGCAAAGTCAAGTTTTTGTGTCAGATCGGCGGCCAAGAGATTGGCGACAGCCGCGCCGCGGCTGTGTCCGGTGACGATGATTTTGGTTTTGGTTTTGTTCGTCAGGCTCTGTTCATTTATATAGGCTTGCAGAGTCTTGTACAGGGCTTCTTCGGCGGCCTTGAAGCCGGCGTGATCATCGCCGCTGCCAATGTTGAAGTTGCTGTACCATTCGTTTCCGGCTGTACCGCGGATGTTGACGGATATTAAGTCATAGGGTTTTTCTGCCGCGTTGATTTTTTTGTGGGCGATGGCGAAACCGACTTTGTTGTCCGTTTTTGCACTTGAACTGTAATCGGTCAGGATGGATTGGGGATCAAAACCCAAGTTGTTCAGAGAGGCGACAATGGCGTCTTGACTATAGGCGGCGGCGCTGAGGGCCACGAGCATGGCGCTGATGTTTTCGTTGTAGAGATGGGAGGGGGCCGCGAAATCGTTATCTGAGTATATTATGGATTCGGCGCCGATATGGGCGGTGAAAGTTTGTGGGGTGGGCGGATAGTCCGAATCGGGCTGCGTTCCTATTATGTTGTAAGCCAGAGGAAGCAGTGACAGCAGCAGCAACAAGGTTGTCATGATCAGTATGTTTTTGAGAAGCTTTGTACGAGAAGTCTTTTCCATATGCTTATTCCTCCTTGTCGAAGATGCTTTCTGCGTGATGCCTGGATATATCAAACGATCGGATAGCCTTGCGGGTTGGCCGACGGGCTCTGTTGATCTGAGTATATCACAGGGTGGGCTTCGTCCACAACCTTAGGAGTCAGGGCGGGTGCATATTTAATAAGTGCAGGAAGCGACAAAAAATAAATAGAAATATCCACTGCGGTTCTCCCGCAACCGAATGGTGAATGGAGATGGATATTATGTGGGCTCGTAACAGTCCCGAGGTAGGGTTTGGTGAGCGGGAGACTCCAAGAGCCCGCGAATTTTTTCGCCTTTCGAGGTTGCGTCAGGCAGAGAGGCGCTTGGATTCTCCCGCTCCCCAAACCCTACCTCGTGCCTCATTGAACTGTATACATATGCCCCATGAATACCCCCGAATTGCAGATTTTTTGGAGCAATAAAAACTGTTCCGCTCCCCAACCCTTGACGTGGCACTGTTACTGGCCAGCGCGGTATCTGCCTCCAACTCACCATTGAGTTGCGGGAAAACACCGCGGCAGAAAGCTCTGCTTATCCTTATCGTCAGTTCATGCACTTTTAAATATGCACCCAGTCAGGGCTAGGAGTTAGGGGTTAGGGGTCACTTGTTCCATCGTACCAGCCCAAAGTCGAGTTGGAGGAGCGCCGGTGATTATACCGGCAGCACCCGCACAACCACCTCAAAAGTATTGCCCAGCTTCTCCCAAGGTCGTTTATACAAAAACCTCAGGACAAACGTGCCAACACTGAGAGCTTTAAACCTGAATACCACCGTCGCCGGATCACCGGGAGCGTTCCTTTCGGACGGGATATGGCTTTTGCCTATAAATTGCACTTCCGCTGGAAGGCTGTCGACACTCCAGCAATATCCTGCCGATGGCGCAGCTTGAAAACGTTGTTCAAATGCTGTCCCTGCTGTGGTGGTTATCGTGTTATTTGTGTTAATCATCATCGTGATCCGTCTTTTTCTTCACAAAGGGCAGACGCCGTAAAAGCCGCCCAAAAAGCTTCAGGAGCTCTGACCAAAACCCTTTGGTGGAATTCCATTTTTGTTCGTTTTCTTGTGCTTGTTTTGGCATGATAATATTTTTGACTCCATAGAAGGGATAGTCGTCAAACAGGGTGTCCCGGTCTTTGTAGGCGATTTTGAAATAGCCGCCGTCTCCCCATTCCGGCCCCCAGGAGTTCTTGCATAGCCAGTATTGCCCCTGTTCGGAGAATCCAACCACCAGGACGGCGTGGTTTCCTTCATAGTTGCCCGATACGTGATGATAGACGTTGTTGCCATACCAGTAGAAGTCTTCATAAACTTTGAAGATGGCAACGCAAGGTCCGATGGTGGTCAGGTGATTCTTGCGTTCTGTCATGCTGTTTAGCTTGACTGAGGTTTTGACTTTGACGGCTTTGGCGTCTCGGGCAGGATTGATGGTGCATCTGGGGATGATCGTGGGTATAGATTGCCCCGGGAGGGTTTTGAGCAGACTGCTGTAGGGGAAACATTCTTCTTCTGTGATGCCCCGTGTTTGGGCCTGCTTGATCGCCGCTTCAACATACCAGCCTTCACAGGTAGGACCGTGGTTTGAACAGAAATGCAGATCCGCCTCAGACAGATCAATTTTGAGTCCTGACTGTTCGATTGATATCATAGCTTCAAGCATTGCCGTGACGGAGAAGGAAGCGCAGGCACCGCAGTCGTATTGGTCTTTGACGTCTGATACATGGTTCCCTTGGCGCCAATCGACTTCTTGAGCGAATTTGGGGGCCGCTTCAACAAGGGGTTTTTCGGCTAGGAGAGCTTTATTAGCAGCGTGAGCCTCTTCATCAATAAGGGCACCTAGCATGGCGCGGCGTTTTTGCGGAGAGTAAGCGCCAATTTTGTTCTCTTTGGGTTTCCATTGAGCTTTGTGCAGCTTAAAGTCGCTGCTGAAAGTTTGAAAGTCTTTAAATGGCATGATTTCTACCTCGTGTTGTGGTGTGTTCGCTTGGATAGTTCGTATTACTTTACAGCATATGTAAATTCGCCAGAAAAATCAATCAAAATTTTGGAGTTATGAACCCTTTGTGGACATATTTGTATAGCGGGATGCGCTTGAAGTCGCATCCCGTGTTGGTTTCGCCCGTTATAAGGACATCTTCTCATCTTCCATAGACGGACGAACAGAATGTCAGAGAAGGGGTCGTTCTTCCGTTAGGCCATAGAGTTGTTCCAAGCTCAACGATGCCGGGTCGAGGTTTTTGACGGCCGGACCGTCCAGGGGAACGCCGGCGGCGTCAAAACGAGAGCCGTGGCAGGGACATTCCCAGGTGCCGTCTTCAGTTTGGTAGCGGGTGCGGCAGCCCAGATGGGTACAGACAGGCCGTTTGTTCATGGGCCAGATTGTGTAGTTGGTGGCGGTGGTTGCGACGCGGCCCAGAGCGACCCAGGCGGCGTTCATGGTGGTGGGGCGTTTTGGTGAGAATATGTCTGACCAGGGGTTCTGCTGTTCCAGGATAGAGTCTCGCAGGATAATGGAGGCTGCCATGGAATTGGTCATGCCCCATTTGGCAAATCCCGTGGCGACCCAGACGCCGGGGAGCAAGCTGCTATAGCTGCCCACATAGGGGATGCTGTCGCCGGTGATACCGTCCTGAGCGGACCAGCGGGCCACTTCAAGGCTGTTGGGGTAGATGTTACGGACAGTGTCCCGCAAGAGATCGTAGTGGGGTTTGCGGCTTTGGCGACCGGTTTTGTGGTCGGCGCCGCCGACGAGCAAGAGGTTGTTGTGCCAACGAAAGGAATGGCCGTGTTTGTGAGTGGAGAGCCACATGCCGGCAAAGGGTTCGGCGCCGTGAACGGCGATGATGTAGGAACGGTGGGCGTACTGGCGCGCGAAATACCAGCCAGGCACGTTGCGGAGAGGGAAGTGGCTGGCGACGATGATATGTGTGGCGAATATGCGGCCGGTGCCATGGACGATTTCGCCTGCCAAGATGTCTTGAGCCCGTGTCTGTTCGTAGATCTGGCCGCCGAGGTCACAAAATATCCGGGCAAGGGTACGTGTGTAAGCCACAGGATCAAATTGGGCTTGATCGTTATAACAGAGAGCGTGGACCGGTCGGAAGGGCAGATTGAGGTTGTCCAGATGGGTTTTGTCAAGTAGCTGCGCGGGCAGATTGAGCCGGAGGGCGGCTTGATGTTCGCGTGCCAAAGCCCGGTTGTTTTTGGGATCTTCGGTGAATTGATAAGCGTTTTGTCGTTCGAAAGCGCAGTCGATGTTGTGACGTTGAATCATGGCGGCGATTTCTTCTATGGCTGTTTGCTGAGCGTCTGCGTATTGAGCGGCCATTTCATGTCCGAAGCGGTTGATTAATGTATGGTAGATGAGATCGTGTTGGGAGGTGATTTTGGCTGTGGTGTGGCCTGTTGTGCCTGAGGCAACTTCGCGGGCTTCGATGAGGGTGACTTCCACCCCGGCTTCGCGCAACAGCACAGCGGCGGTGAGGCCCGTTATGCCGCCGCCGATAACACAGACGTCGGTGGTGAGATCGCCTTGTAAAGGCGGATAGTAGACTTGTGGCGGGTTTTGCAGCCAAAGAGAACGTGACACAGACATAGGATTGCCTCCTCGTTGCTGTATATTAGTGTTAGTTTGGCTTATTGTTTGAAAATGATTCAAACGGTTTGTCATGTACGAGTCCGCCAATCACTACCTCGTTAGGACGCCATCCGCTTCCTCCTGAGTCAGATACCCATACTCAACCATTTGAGCGAGAACCTGCTTTTGACGCTGGGCGGCCAGACCCGGGTTGCTGTTCAGCGCATACACGCTGGGCGCGTTAGGAATGCCGGCAAGCAAAGTGGCCTCATCCAGGGTCAGCGCGCCGGGGTCTTGGCCAAAATACCCTTGAGCGGCTTCTTTAAGGCCGATATAACCATTTCCATAATAGTTGGTGTTGACATACAATTCCAGGATTTGTTCTTTGGTGTAAAGCTTCTCCAGTTCTGAGGCCATGAGCGCCTCAGCGACTTTTCTTTTAAAGGATTTTTCCTGGGTAAAAAAAATATTCTTGGCCACTTGTTGCGTGATGGTGCTGCCGCCTTCCCGAGGACTCATATCCTTAAGGTTTACCCAAACAGCGCGGGCGATGGAAGAAAAATCTATGGGCCCATGCTCAAAAAAGGCGTGGTCTTCCACAGCGACAACAGCGTCAAGAAAGTGCTGAGGCAGCTCTGCAATGGGGGTGTAGCCAGGTTGCTCTCTCAAGGCGTCAATGGTTGCGGGTATGTTCTTCTCGTTTTTGGCTTTGTTATACAACAAGAAACTATCCAGAAAAAGCGCTCCGCCAACAATAAGGGTGATGCTCATAACGATAAGAAGGATGCTCCTGACGGTCTTGTTAAACGATTTCATAAAGATGGCCCCCTTAAGGCAATGGACAATGGACAATTGCAATGGACAATGATCAATGGACAATGGACAATGGACAATGGACAGTGATCAAGGCTGATATCCTTCAGCCTGCGGACCAATGGGCAAAGAGGAAATATGAAAACGAAAGAAATGCATAGTCGTTATTCTCTACATGTATTCGTATTAAACATATTTAGAAGATTTCCTTTTTTTGGTTCCCCATTGTCCATTGTCCATTGTCAAAACAGTGGCGCTAAAAGTGTCAACACAATGGGTAGGGTGATAATGGAAAGAAGAGTGGTGACAAAGACCAGTTCGGCGGCAAGTTTGGCGTTTTTGCCGTATTCTTCAGCGAAGACGACGCTTAAGGCCGGTGAGGGTAGGGCGGCGGTTAGTACGAGGATGACGGTGATCTGAGGCGGTAAACGGAGGCCGGTCAACAGCAGAAACAGCGCTCCGGGTATGGCTATCAGGCGCAGGAAGGCGACCCAATAGTAGCGGGTTTGGCGGAGAATACTGCGGATGGGGTTCTGAGCCAGTTGCGCGCCGACAATGAGCATGGCGAGCGGCGCCATCATGTTGCCGAGCAATGAAAGGGTGTCGTTGGCCGGCGCGGGAAGCTGAATGTGCAGCAGCATCAGGATGAGTCCGGCTATTGCGGAAAAAATGGACATGTTCAGCAGCGGTTTGAAGATTTCTTTTAAGGAGCGTTTTTGCGCGCTGTTTTTTGTTACAGTTAGAATACCTGTGGAGAAGAAGAGGAAAATACTCAGTATGTTTCCCATAACCATCAGAAAGAACCATTCTGACGCGGCCCCGAAGACTATGAGGGCGATGGGCAGACCCAGGAACCCGTTGTTGGTGTAAGTTAGGCAGAACTCATAAATACCGCGATCGCCTTTTGGTACGCGGCTCACACGGGCAAACAGCCAGCCGATGAAAGCTGAGAGGGCATAAAAGGCGGCGAGCAGACCAAGAACCCCAAAGACTAACGTTTCTATGCCTTCACGCATGGTTTGCTGGGTCATGGTGAAGATAATGAGGCTGGGTTGGGCGATATTGATCAGGAGCTTGTTCAGGGTTTTTATGGAAACAGGCTGAATCCAGCCGATCTTGGTGGCTGCGTAGCCAATAAAAATGATGGCGGGTATGCCGATGATTTTGAAAATGAGCCATTCCATAGAGGGTTCGATCCTTTCTTGACTTGATTGAATGTTGGAGGTAGATGTGTGCGTTCTGATGCGAAATCCGATTGCCATATGTGAATAGGCATATTATACAGTATTATGGATCCAGGAAGCTACTTATTGATTACCCTCTGAATCAACTGTATAGCGCGATGGCGCAATTGCCACACTAAGACGGATAATCGCATACAAACAAGACTCTTGAACAACGAACAAGCAAGCAGGTGAGGGGTTTTGGCAAAAATCATGTTTATTGGCGGCACGGAAGACCGCGAGGGCGAATGTTTGATCCTGCGGCGTTTTTTGGCTGAAGCCGGCGGGGATTTGGCGCGGGTGGCGGTGATTACGGCAGCGACGCGGGAAGGATTACGGGTTGGAGATGATTATCGCCGAGTTTTCCAGGTGTTGGGTTGTGCTTGGGTGGATGTTGTGGAGATCAATTCCCGGGAGGATGCGGGAAGGCCGGAAGTGTCGGCAATCCTGGCGGAGGTGACGGGAGTTTTTTTGACGGGGGGCGATCAGGTTCGTCTGACCGGGCTTCTGGGTGGAACGACTCTGGAAAACGCCTTAAAGGAACGGGTGGCGGCTGGGTGCGTTCTGGCGGGCACAAGCGCGGGGGCGTCAGCGTTGCCGGCTCTGATGATTGTGGGCGGGGAGACGGATACGCCGGATCGCGACAGCATTCGCATGGCGCCGGGGTTTGGGTTTGTGCCGGATATTGTCGCGGATCAGCATTTTGCTCAGCGGGGCAGAATCAACCGATTGTTGGTAGCCGTGGCGATGAATCCACGTGTCCTGGGGATTGGGATTGATGAGGATACGGCGGCTTGTTTATCCGACGGGGTTTTTGAGGTGATCGGCCGCGGTACTGTTATGGTTATTGACGCGGCGGCGACGCGGATTTCCAATATCCAGGAGTTGTCTTGGGGGCATCCGCTGACGGTTTCGCCTGTAGAAATCCATCTTTTGTCGAAAGGGTTTTGTTTTAGTTTGCTAAGGAGAAGAATCATTTGACAATCGAGGATCATGAATGGTAGTGAGAATGTTTTCAGGGGCTTTGTGGGAAACTATGGTAATTGCCTGGTGTTTCGTCCAATAAGCTTTCCTGAGGAGTAAAAATGCAACTCAAAAACCTGACCATCATTGAGGGCCCCAACATCTACAGCCATGGCAGTATCGCGCGCGCGACAGTCGATATTTCCGCTTGGGGGCAGGAGGAGGATCAAGTTCGGATCCCTTTTGTCCGTAGACTACTATTGTGCTTGCCGGGGTTGGCGGAACACCGCTGTTCCCTTGGGCGCCCCGGCGGTTTTGTTGAACGGTTGCGCCAGGGGACTTTGGCCGGCCATATTTTGGAACATGTTGCTTTGGAATTGTTGGTCTTAGCGGGTGAGGATGTCGGCTTTGGGAAGACCCGTGCTGTTGACGACGGGCGGCGGCTTTTCGATGTTGTTATTGGTTATGAGTGCCGTGAGACGGCTTTGCTGGCGCTGGGTGAAGGCTGTGCGCTGTTGAACAGGCTTAAGGGGAATGGGGATGTGGGATGGGAGATGTGTGATCAGTGGTATGTCCGGCAAATTGTGCGGAGAATAGAGGCAGCCGGCACCCGCTATGCGCCGGGCCCGTCAACGGGGCAAGTGTTGGCGTGGTGCCGCCGGTTGCGCGTGCCTGTACGTTTGTATCATGACAGCCTGATGCGCCTGGGTTATGGCTGCCATAGCCGCTGGATGAGGGCGAGTTTGGGTGGGCGTGATTCGTGCATTGCTGTGGAGGTGGCTCAGGATAAGGTTTTGACGCGCAAAATCATAGGCGAGGCGGGTTTGCCGGTGCCTCTGGGTAAGGTGATTCGCTCGGAGCGGGAGGCGCGGGATTTTGTCCGTGAGATGGGACGCCCTGTGGTGATTAAGCCTTGTACGGGCAATCAGGGCCGTGGGGTTTTTGTTAATCTTTGTGACGACAATCAAGCCGCCGGCGCGTTTCGGTTGGCGGTGGCCGGCCGGGAGGATGGGTGTGCTTTGGCGGAAGAGCATGTTGAGGGAGACTCTTTTCGCTTGCTTGTCATTGATGGCGTGGTGGCCGCGGCGGCGCGTAAAATCCCGGCCAAGGTGACGGGAGACGGGCGTTCGACTTTGGCGCGGCTGATTGAGGTCTGCAACAGAGAGCCCGCCCGCGGCGACGGTCACGATAAAATGTTGACCAGGCTGAGGCTTCGTGAGGCGGAGATTTTTGATTTGGCGTGCCGGGGCTGGACGCCGGAAATGGTGCCTGAGAAGGGCTGTGAGGTTGTTGTGCGGTCGGGCGCCAACTTGAGTACGGGTGGCACGGCGGAAGATGTGACACTTCTTGTGCATGAGGGATACAGGAGGATGGCGGTCGATGCCGCCCTTTGCGTCGGTCTCAGTGTCGCGGGGGTGGATTTGGTGGCGTCTGATATCAGCAGATTTGAGGACGATCGGGCGAAAATTCTTGAAGTAAACGCGGCTCCGGGGTTGCGTATGCATTTGCCGTCGGATCTGGGGCGGAGACTGGTCGGTTCTTTATTCCCGGACGGCCAGGGGCGCATTCCGGTGGTGGCGGTGACAGGCAGCAACGGCAAGAGTACGGTGGCGCGCATGGTTGCGCAGGGGTTGGCTTTGGTTGGTCGTGTTGTTGGTTTGACTTGCTCGGACGGAGTCTATATTGATGGGGAAATGGTTCACGGCGGCGACCGGACAGGGCCGGAAAGCGCGCGCTGTGTGCTCTCGCATCCGCGGGTGGAGGCGGCGGTGCTGGAGACGGCTAGGGGAGGAATTTTGCGCGGCGGTTTGGGTTATGACTGGGCGGATGTGGCTGTTGTGACGAATGTGACAGGGGATCATTTGGGTGAATACGGTGTGAAAACAATGGCGGATTTGCTCAAAGTAAAATCTTTGGTGGTGGAACGCGTGCCGCAGTCGGGCCATGTGGTTCTGAACGCTGATGATGAAGGAGCGTTTTCGCTGGCTGAACACGCCAAGGCCCCCGTCATTTTTTTCAGCCGCCATCCTGAGAATGGCCGGCTAAAGAAACATCTGTCCGTCAACGGCAAAGCTGTCCTCTTGTTGGATAACAAAATTATTCTGGTACAAGGCAGCAGCCCGGAGGTGCTGTGTCATTTGAGGGAGACAGCTCTGGGAAGATCGGCAATTCAAGGGTTGGGGATCCCCGAACACCGAACCTCGAACCTCGAACAAACGAATATGCCTGGCTATCTTGTGGAAAACATGCTGGCTGCCGTGGGCGCAGTTTGGGCGTTGGGACAATCTTCAGGGGATATAATGGGCATGTTGAAGGGGTTCGGCAATGCCGATAATCCCGGCAGGTGGGAAGTCTATAAGCTTGCCGTAGATGGGCGGGGCCGACCGCTGCAGGTTATCCTTGATTACGCTCACAATCCGGCTGCGCTGCGGGCAGTGGCCGAAGCCCTGCGTGTCAGGCCTGGGGGTGGGAGGAGACAAGGACAGACCGATGGGACCGGCAAAATTATCGGCTGTATCGGTATGCCGGGAAACCGGCGCGATGAGGATATTTTGGACTTCGGGCGGATCGCCGGTGAGATTTTTGACAGCGTCTATATCAAAGAGGATGAAGACCGGCGCGGGAGAGAATCTGGCGAAGTCTCGGATTTGATGAAAAGAGGCGTCAGCGGAACCGGCAACAATCGGATTCAAATCGTTGCCTCGGAAACGGAAGCGCTGCGGTCGGCTTTGCGGGAAGCACGCGCAAGCGGCGGGGAGAATTCAACGGTTCTTGTTTGCTATGAACACCTGGAGCGTGTGCGCGAGTGTTTACGGGACTACAAAGTCTTGTAATAGGAATGGAATTGGGCTCATAGCATAAGAGGGCATGGTTCATGGAGGATTAGGATATATCACCATATAACTCAAAAAGTTCAAAATTGTACCAAAATGTAGACATTGTTCGCGCTACAGTGTACAATGGACTAAATACTTAGAAAATATAATCAAAACGGAGGGAAGAGACGTTGAATCTTGATCTTAAGGCTCCGGCAAAAATCAATTGGTTTTTAAAGGTTGACGAAAGGCGGGAAGATGGTTTCCATCTTCTGCGTACGGTTTTTCAAAGCATTTCTTTCGCGGATGATATCCGCTTGTCCTTAGGCAAAACAGTGGAGGAAGGCAACGCGGGGATTCGTTGCACATGCCGTCCGGTGACCAGGCATGACGGCCTTAAGGAAATTGAGGCGGGAACGCTTAACGGTCAGCACAATCTGGCTTATCAAGCTGCCGAACTTTTTGGGCGGGCGTTGGAAAAGAAAGATATTGCCCGGCCGTCCATGTCGATAGATATTAAGAAACGGATCCCTCTGCAAGCCGGTTTAGCGGGAGGCAGCAGTGACGCAGCCGCCGTCTTGCGTGGATTTAACAGCATGATGGGTTTTCCGCTGAATCGGAACGAGTTGGCGGAGCTGGCTTGTCAATGCGGATCCGATGTTCTTTTCTGCTTGGACGGTGGAACCCAATGGGGCGGGGGGACAGGAAGGGAATTGGCGCCGTTGGCCGCCGCGCCCCCATGGCCCCTTGTTATTGTCAGGCCTGCCGGTGGTGTGTCCACAAAGGAGGCCTATAAAGTCTTTGACGATATGACGGAAAGAAATAAGGATCCGAAAAAAAACCATGAACCGCTTTGGGGGCAAGATGATTGGCAGCGGGCTTTTGCTGAAGGAGACAAGAACGGCGTCACCAAAATGATGAGCAATTCTCTGGAGCCGGCTGCCATAGCCTTGTGTCCGGAAATTGCCGTCATCAAGGAAGAGTTGATGAAGGCCGGTTGTCTGGCAGCGCTGATGTCAGGCAGCGGATCAGCCGTTTTTGGTCTGGTTCGGGATGAGGTAACTCAAGGCTATATTGCGCGCCATATGTTCAAAAAGGGGCATAAGAGCGTGTGGGCTGCGAGAACAGACGCTTCTCCGAGAAACTAGTTTCTCAAAGAAACCCAGGGATAAGGGATAGGAATTAGGGGTTAGGAATAAGGGCTAGGAATTAGGGGCCAGAGGTTAGGGGTGATTGAGACAAGAATTGTGATGAATACGCGGCTTTCCGCAAACTCATGTAAACGCAAAACGCTTATTGCGTTTTTTTATTGCGTTTGAAAAAAAAGTCTTGGCTGGAAGTTGTTTTATGATTTGCGTTTAGACACTTTGGTCACAATATGATTATCAGATGATCGATAAGTGGGTGCAAATATATGGTAATTATAAGGTCAATTCACATAGGGAACAGGGCGCGGCGATGGTGTTGGGTACCGATGATTCTGCTGGGATGTCTTCTGTTTATCGGGGTCATCGCCGGTTTTGCTATTAAGACGCAAAAGCCTGATGAATCCTCCGCTGTGAAGTTGGATGAAGCAGTGGAATTTGAGCTTGCGGAGAGATCGTTGCTGCTTGGTTCGGGGTTGGTGAGTTGTCAGACAGCGAATGTGCGATATGTTTTATGGATGGGAATTGATGGTATTGATTTTGATCACGACGGGTTTGCGGCAGCTCTTGGTCCAGTGGATTCGGCCCTTGTTTGGCAAAAAGATTTCTTGGTTAACGGTTGGGGTGAACATGCCCTCTGTTTCTGGGCGGAGGAAGCTGTAGACGCCGGTGGGGAAAGATTGGCGCCCGGGAAACGCAAGGCTCTGGAGGGGATCTTGTGTCAGTGGTTTGGGTGGTGTTCCAAGGAGCGGCAAAAATTCGCTGTCTACTTAGAGGAAAGTGTGGATGAAGTGATAAGTCTTCAGGAATATTGGAGCCAGGAAAATATTTCCTTGAAGCAGACTTGCTATGACGGCACAGTAGAATCTTGGAGCGGACTTGCCCCGAAGGGCCTTAAACCAAGGAACAGCGGGGACGATCTTGTCAATGTCCAGTTGACGACGCGAAAACTATCTGAGGGAGGAAAAACAATTTTGGCTTTTCCCGTGTTGTACAATGATATATAATAGCATATGGAGGAGAGGAAATAGATGAAGAGACTAGTTATTAACGGCGGTAAAAAACTCTTTGGTGAGATTGAGGTGGGAGGAGCGAAGAACGCGGTTTTGCCGATTATCGCGGCCAGCCTGCTGTCTTCGGAAGAAGTTATCTTGGAAGATGTTCCCGATCTGCTTGATGTTTCGATTATGAGCCAGGTGGTATGCGCTCTGGGCGGAGAGGTTGCGCGGCAGGGGCATACCCTGAGAATAAAGGCTGAGAATTTTGATAATTTTGAGGCGCCTTTTGATTTAATTACCAAAATGAGGGCGTCTATTGTGATTATGGGCCCTGTTCTCGCGCGCAAGGGGCGTGTCCGTATTTCTCATCCGGGTGGCTGCGCGATCGGTTCCCGGCCTGTTAACTGGCACCTTAAAGGTCTGGAGTCGCTGGGGGCGGAGGTGCGTATCGATCATGGGTATTTGGATGTGTCGGCGCCGAAGCTGACGGGGGCGCGGATTTATCTTGATTTTCCCAGTGTGGGCGCCACGGAAAATATTCTGATGGCAGCGGCGGCGGCGGAAGGGATGACCATTATTGAGAACGCGGCCCAAGAACCGGAAATTGTTGACTTGGCTAATTTTATCAATCAGATGGGCGGCAAAATCCGCGGCGCGGGAACCAATATTATTACGGTTGAAGGGGTGCAGGAATTTTCCGGCACTCGCCATACCATTATTCCCGACCGGATTGAAGCGGGCACCTTTATTCTGATGGCGGCGGCCTGCGGTGGCGATGTTCTGGTCAACAATGTGATTTCGACCCACTTGGCGCCGTTGCTGGCTAAATTGGATGAGGCGAAGGTTCAATATGAGGAGCTTGAGGACGGCATCCGGGTCTTTGGCAACGATTCTTATCTGGCTGTGGATATCAAAACCCAGGTGCATCCAGGGTTTCCGACGGATTTGCAGGCGCCTTTCCTGGCTCTTTTGGCCCGGGCCAAAGGGACGGCGATTGTGACGGAAAATATTTTCGAGAATAGGTTCATGCATGTGGACGAGTTGAAGCGCATGGGTGCGGATCTGAAGGTGGAGGGGCGCAGCGTTATTGTTCAGGGTGTGCCTTTTTTGAATCCGGCGACACTGATGGCCACCGACCTGCGGGCCGGCGCGGCGCTGATTTTGGCGGCTTTGACAGCTCCGGGACGGTCGGAGATCTGGGAAATCCAGCATATTGACCGGGGGTATGAGAATATTGAGACCAAACTGAGGGGTTTGGGGGCTGATATCGAGCGTGTGGATGAGTGACGCAAACTTGTGTGCTCTGCGGGGTCCATACGAAGGCGTTCGGGAGTCTTTGTGAAGAAGTTCATAACTGCTGATAGCCGTTGCTGGTGACGGCTGGTTGTGGGGTGCGCTGATATCATCAGTGAAGTCTATTTTTGTATGGACAAACATACATTGAAGGTATACGGATGCTTGATTATCTGATTCCGGCGAAAACCGCTCAATCTGGAGGAAGAACATGATGACACTGATTTTCCTGGTGGCGTTTATCGGGCTTATCGCCCTGATTGTCTATTCTTCGCTTCATGTGCCGGGAAAGATAGTGAAGATTGCTATTCATGTCTTAGGCGGTATTGCCGGGCTTTGGCTGACGAATCTGTTATTGGGCGTATTTGACGTGACGATTCCAATCAATGTGTTTACTGTGGCATTTGTGGCTGTGGCGGGGTTTCCCGGTGTGGTGGCGCTGAGTGTGCTGCAGTTTCTGGGGATCTGAGGGATGCAGGCAAGACACATAAGTGAAGTTAGAGTTGTTACTTACTTATCATCCCTGTACAAAGCGCATTTTTTTACTGGGCGGGTTTGCAAAGCCGATTTGTTGAAAAATGGCGTGAGTTCAATTGAAGGCTCATCATCGCAGGCGATGAAGCAAGTGCCACAGCTACTTTGCGCGAAACGAAAGTAGCAGAGTGGCGTGGCTTTCCCATCTACTGTGGACTGTGGTTTTTGAGGTATTACTGTTAAACGAAAGTACATCGTGGCTTCCGGGTCTTTGGTCAGGTTGTCAAGTGATGAAGTTCAACTTTTGACTCAACGCCATTTTCAACAATATACGGTGTCGCCTTGGCCGCCGATGGTTTCCTGGGCTTCTTTGTAGGCGTTGTAAAAGGCTTCAATGTTCTGGACATGGATTCCCATGAGGCCGGTTATGCTTTGGGTTAGGGAGCGGGGGCCTTGAATGTGTTCCCATTGTTCACGGGTTGTATCCGCGTCGTCCCCTGTCCAGATCATGCTGCCGACGCTGGCGTCCAGCCGGTTGGCGTGGGCTATATGTTTGTCTCTGTGGGCGTTGACGGTTTCTTTTGGCTCGAAGAGATCGTGTACTATTCCAATAACTCAAGCATATCAATAAATTCCTCAAAACTATTCGCAATAAAGTATGTTGCAGGAGCAAAATCTTCGGATTCTTCATGATCCCAAATACAAATTTTCGGATTGGTTTTAGACTCTCTATAATCCATACAAACAAAATTTCCTGCGAAAAGAGACGCAATTGGAATTAATTCATCACCATATTCTAGCTCAGGGCTTTGTAATCTCTCACCCAGCTGTGTTAATACAACAGCAATATCATAAGCTCCAAGCGGAGAATCATTAGGAGAATCCACCAAGCACAAAAATCTTTCAACAACATATTCATTGTTGTGTGCCTTGAGCTTTTTCGATACTGGAACACCACCGTTATATGTTTTTAAGAAGTCAATGAAGCTATTTGGATACTTAACCCTGCTATAGCGTTCAAGTTTATTTATCCTGTTATTGCTCGCCCCTTCAACAAAAGAATCTTCCTCAATTATCAGCATATTAATCTACCTTCCCCCTGGCCGATATGACCAATGATTTAGAGTTCTGCCACCATTGTGGCTTGTGACATTATGAATTCCAAAGTCAACAAGTTGCATGATACCCTCTTTTTCGTTATGATGCCATGTGGTTCCTGCGGGTCTGCCCCCAATTTTTTCATCAAGCCATTTGAATTGTTCTGCATCGGTCGCTTTCCAAAGGTGTTCTGGTAATTGAACTTCTTTTCTAACAAGACCTGCAGCCTCAAAATCAGCGTAGGTGTATGTCTTTCCTTTCACAACAACTTTTATTGTTGGCACATCCGGAATGAGTCCATTTCTTATCGCTAAATCCTTAATTGCAGTTTTTTCAGGACCAGATAATAGTTCGCCTCCTGCTATATCGTCAACCCAAGACCATTTTACATTAGAATCAACTCTTGCTTTATAGACCTCAGACATTTCCTTCAAAGTCTTCCCGTTCTTTAACACTGTTGCAGGATCTCTGGCTTTAAGCATCGCTCGCCCAGCAATCTGGGCTTCTCTGAACTCATTAAAATCAGCAAAGAACCGGCCAGCGGCATCACCCTTCATCGTGAACCCCTCCGGAGTCACAAACACCGGCAGCTTGTTCCATTCACCAAAATCTGCTATCAATTCGCCAAACCTGCCGAACCCGCGGAGTTTCGCCGCTTCTCCTGACGTCTTGGCACCGGCGG
>Ga0082212_10003605_pt1 | contig 21878 bp, 16 predicted proteins | sample TergutNt197P3_FD_71548 | JGI IMG/M metagenome (GOLD analysis project Ga0082212, IMG submission 71548) | Neocapritermes taracua P3 segment gut microbial communities from Petit-Saut dam, French Guiana - Nt197 P3 | ecosystem: Host-associated > Arthropoda: Insects > Digestive system > Gut ...
GATGCGTGAACCAAGAGCACCAACCTCTTTGCTCGTTCGCTTCATTTGCCGGTTAAGTTGCCGGTCGGTTTCCTTTATCTGCGCAGTGGTTTCTTGAATTTTCCGGTCGGTTTCCTTCATTTGTTCACCGATTTCCCGAAACATTTCAAGTATGCTTTCGTGGGTTAATGGAACTTGTTGTACGGACATCGCTTTTCTCCTCTGAAGTAACAAGAGCATTTTACCACGTCGGTACTGAAATTCAAGCCGTTGAACTCATCTTTACAGCAACGTTTTCACCATCAAAAAGACAATGCCATAAAGACACGTTGCTTGAAAGATGCGACGGGCATTTCCGTTCTTCCAAGATATTCGAGCAAGTACGAACCGAGAAGAACACGGTTTTGCGGAACTGTTGTAATAGGTTTGCGCCTTGTTTTTCGCCGGGTTTTCCGTTATATTGACGGCATGTCAACCATACAGATCACCTTATCGGAACCGTTACAGCGGTTTGTCACAAAACAAGCCGCCGCACCGCAATCGTAAGATTGCGACAGTTTCGTCTTTGTAAATTCTTTGTGTCCTTCGTGCCTTTGTGGTAAAAATTTGATTTAACCACAAAGACACAAAGGGCACTAAGGGTGTGTCAACCCAATTATTCCTCACTCGTTCCGAGTGATTTTTCATCCATGAATACACGATACTGCAACGCCTTTACTTTAGTCGAATTGCTGGTCGTTATTGCGATCATCGGCATGCTGATTGCCTTGCTGTTGCCCGCCGTTCAGGCGGCACGCGAAGCGGCACGCCGAATGCAATGTCAAAACAACCTTCGACAATGGGGATTGGCAATTCACAATTACCACTCGACTTTCGAGAAGTTGCCTCACTCCGTTGATGCAAACGGCTTTTCCATTCAAGCCGTTGTGTTGCCGTACATCGAACAGGGGGCATTTGCCGCACAGTTCGACTATGCAACGCCCGTGTGGAGTAGCGGCAGCGCACCTTCGGCAGTGCATCTCCCCGTGATGGCAACGCCCTGTCCGATATTGAATTGTCCGAATGAGTCGGAACCGCGAGTGCGTACCGGCTCTTGGCCCGGCGGTACGTATCAAACTTTCGCCACCAATTACGTATTTTGTTTCGGCACAGGAACGAATTATTTTTGGACGCAACTCAACGGTTCGGACGGAGCGTTCCGTTGCGAGCCAACAAATCTTACGGCAGTAACACCGAAATTGCCGCGACCGGCAGCCGCATCGTCAGGAGAAACTTCGTTTGCCACATTGCGGGCAGGTACGAGCAACGTAATGATCGCCTCGGAGTCGTTACTCGGTTTGGCATCGCCGCCGGCAAGTCCAGTGAAACGTGATTGGAAACGGCTGGCAATTTTGGAACCGACATCAGCACCGAGCAATGCGAACATCGATCTCGTTGCCGTGATGGAAAAAGAGACACCGACGTTGGGACATCGAGGATTACCGTGGATTTCTGGTCGGACTTATGCGACGGGCTACACGTCTTATTATTTACCGAATACCGACGCACCGGGCTGTTGGATTCGCGGCGATTCCAATTATTATTATGCGAGCAGTTCGCATCCGTCTGGGGTCAACGTTTGTATGGGAGACGGCAGTGTATCGTTTCATGCGGACTCAATTACGTTGCCGCTCTGGCGAACGAAGAGTCATGCCAATGGGAATAATCCAAAAATTGATACGGCATTGTGAAAACGTTTCGTCTCCGTTTATGTTAAAATGTGTTCCAGGGTCACGCCATTAGCCAGCACAAGGGACACAAAGAGAATCTTTCGTGTGTTTCGTTTTTTCGTGTGTTTCGTGTTACAAAAATGAAAATGAAATTCGGAAAACTGAAACCGCATGAAGTTGAATGGAATTCTTTCTCTCCATTTTCCAACGTTTCCATTCGGACGCTTTTTAGAGAGCCGCCGACTGTGTCGGCGCACTCGGAAAAGGGTTTATGGTAGGACACTGTACCACGAACAGTATGACTCTGGGCTCGTCGTCACGCCGAATTATTGTTTTCAGAACACCGGAGGTACAACGCACAAAACCCTGCCCGATGCCTAGCACTTCTCAGGGGGCTGTCCCCAGTCCATGCTGTTTCGAGAGTTGCGCCAACATAGTCGGCGGCTCTCTGTCTTCCGAAATTTCAATTTTCGCTCGGCAATCTAACATACGACATGGCGGAAACCGTCAGGAAAATCGCTGACACTTGGGAAAAACGTTTACGCCAGTAACGTTTTACCTCAACCGATCCGCTGTTGACCAAAGTCCGGCGGATGGCGTACTGATGAAGTAAATCTCTTCGCCATCCAGCATCGTGTTAAAGCCATTCTGCAACTTCGCCGGATCGTACCGCTTCACCGTTTCTGCATAGTCGGCGTAACCGAAGTTGACCGATTCCATATCCGGCTTGGAAACACTACCCGGTGCGTAAGTAATAGAGAATCGTCCTTCCGATGAACCGTGAATCAGGTGTGCCGTTCCGACTGCCAAGTCTTTCAAGTCGTCGCTCGGTTTTGCTTCGTTGTACAGTTTCATCACCTTTTCCGTACCGACATAACCGTACTTTCGGATCAATGCATCAATTTCCGGCTGTTCTCCGAACCGCTTCAAGCCGGGAGCGATAATCAACAATTCACCGCCATCCGCCATTGCCTTTCGTGTACGATAGATCGCCTTGTTGGCAACCCAGGTGCTGTAAAATTCATCTCCCTGCATCACGGCGACGACTTTTTTCAGCGGTGGAACGACCGTGATGTTCTGCTTTTGTGAGGCACGAGCCGCCGCAAGGTACGTTTCGACATTTTCGCCTGCATAAACGCCGGTATGCACGAGTTCACCCGCATCGTTGTACGCCATTACGACTTGAAAGTACGCATCAGGCAGATGCCCCATGAATTTCTCTTCCGCCCAGTTGTAGCAGGCGCGGAGTGGCGTGGTGAGCGTTCCGAGATTGTTTTCGATGCCGCAACATGCCGCCATCAGATGCGACGCACAGATCATTTCCTTGCCGCCGAGACCGATGAAGTAATTTTTGTTGTGATTTGCAAAGCCCAAAACTTCGTGCGGCACAACATGCCCGATGTTCAGCACAATGTCCCACTTTTCGTCGAAGAGTTTTCGGTTGACAGCAACGGGAATTGCCCAATCGGCTTTGCCGCCAGAGATTTCCTTGACGAAATCGGCAGGAATTTCACCGACGACTTTGGAATCGCTTCGCCAATCGTGTTTGTAGATGTTCTCTTCGGGTACGCTGCCGAACATCCACTGGTTTTGTTCCGGCGTGTGGGGGACGTGCTGACCGAGCGTGGGGATCAGTTGGACATCGGCATCTTTGGCGAAAATTTTATAAAGTTCTTCGGTAATGTACCCTGCTCCGCTGTGTGCGCGGGTGATGTCCGGCGGGAGGAGCAATACCCGTTTGGGGTTGGCGCAAATCCGTTTTTTTGCTTCTTCGGCGAATCGACCAGCGAGAGAGAGAACTTCTTGTTTCGATAGTGTTTTTTCTTCTTGGAACCAGGGCATTTGCTTTCGTGAAGTGGAATAACGATAATCAGGTTTCGTTTCTTTTGATGGAGCGCGAGTCGAAAATATCGCTTTCAACTCGCTTTCTCTGCATTTATTAAGAGCATGGACGCAGGCACGCATGAATCGCCGGGAGACAGTCTTCCAGAAAACGTTTGACAGCATCACCTCTTTCGTCAGAGCCGGAATATGCCTCGGCTTGTAGTTTATAAACATAGCGATAACGCTTAAAAGACGAACGCGGGTTCTCAACGGCTTCCCACACTTCACCTGTGGTTACTCCGTAATAGAACGAAATTCGTCGTTCATCCAACGACCGACTGGCAAAACTCGTTCTCCAAAACGTGTTACCGAATTCCTTATCTCCGGTCAGCGACTGTATGGTGAAGGGGACACGAGTGCGGGGTCCTTCTTTGTCATAATCTCTACCACCAAAACAAATATCCGGTGTGTGTACCGTTATTCGTCCAGATGCTCCGACCATTAATGTTAAATGGACGGTTTCCATTGTAACAGAATTTTTGTAGGAGCGAAATACATAGGAATCTTGGATTTTGAGCATGGTTACCGCTTGGTCGCCCAATTTACGGTCTTCACTTGCTTCCCAAGTTCCAACGGCACCCTCTATTTTGAATGGCAACGTTTTTATGGAATCGCTCGCTTCTTCGATTCCCTTAAAGCTGCCCCAACGACCTGCGTACCAGCCGGAATAACCGGTAACGACCGCAGTGATGACGGTGATGACAATAATTCCCACAAAAAGCGGTGTAATTCTTCTTTTCATAATGCGGTAGCAGGTTAGTGAAGTGAACAAGTGTTGAGTATTCAACAATCGCGTGGTTCGAGGGTTACTAGTTGGTCACAGGTACAAGGTTCATTTGGAGGGTATCAAACATCGCCTTATTTTCTTTGGTCATATTGGGGACGAGCGGGAGCAAGTGTTCCAGTGCTTTATCAAAATTATCACGTGCTTGCGAAGTGCGTCCTTCTCGAAACATAGCATAAGCGAGGTGCATACAATAGATAGGATGTTGGCATGATAATTCAACGGCACGTTGCAAATGTGGAATCGCTTGCGACGGGTCCCCGGCGTTTAGGTGAATCAATCCCTTTGTATCGAGTAACGTTACATTATCCCTTTTCGTTGTCAACGCATCGTCCACGATTTCCAATGCTTTCGCATGTTGTCCGAGGACTTGCGAATAGAGCATCGCCAAATTGTTTTGAAACACGAAAGATCTTGTTTCGTCGAGATCGCCTCGCTTCAGACTGTCTTCATAAAGGGGAATGGCACGTTCCGGTTTGCCGCGGACAATCCAGTAATCGGCAAGTGCAGTAACAATTTCGGGGTTGACACCGGGCTGGGGGTTGCGGTCCATTTCTATGGCGAACGTAGCCGATGGCACATCGAACATGACCTCAAGCGGACCTGCCAGTCGTCTATCGAGTTGGACTGCGGCGAGTTCGACTGGCGAAGCCCATTCGATAAAGAAACCGCCGGGGATATTCGTTATGTTCATCGGTTTGCTCACTCTTTGTGCGAGTGCAGACGAACAAAACACTGCGGCACCAAGCACCGCACAAAGGAAAAAAGTGTAACGTATCTTCATATTAACCTCCTTATGCTCCTGTAAAGAGCGAAAAATGGAATTTGTTATTTGCGTAACGATTGTCTTGCGTAACTATTGTACAGGTTCTGCGTCGGGTTCTTCCCCTGCTAAGTCTTCCGGGGCAAAAAACTGGATTACAGCGGGATCCAAATTATCTGTGTTTTCTGGGAAACGGACAACAATGGACGTGACTCGCCGAGATTCGACCCGAGTCGTTCCAAGCGGTATGACGTGGTCTTTTTCATCTGAGGGTTCCAGGGTTCCCCTTAATGTCAATCGTCGTCCCCTTTCGAGGCGGTCCATCAAACTGTCGATGCGTTTGAAAACGTCCTCCGATGGTTGTACTTGAGCCAACAGCACCAAAACGGCGGGTAACAGCGTCGGCATCGCCGACGGCATAAAGTCAATCTCATCCAAAAGCAACGTAAACCCACCGTCAACATCGCCGGACTTTGCCACGCACAGAGCAAGCGGATACACGTAAGTACCGCCGCGTTTGGCAGTTTCGGACAAATGCCGAATAGCACTCTCATACATCGAACCGCTATCCAAAAATGCTTTTCCAAGCATCAAATGCAGGGTGAACACCCAGTCGTCTCTTTCTCCTTTTATTTCTGCTAATCGAATACATTGCCGGGCAATGGCATCTGCCTCTACGGGGTCCTCGTTTGCGATCGCATTCTGAACATCCGCATACATACGACCATACGGTTGCGGAAGTTGTCCTGTACGGCTCTCTAACGGTACGCCGTAAAGTGCCGCATCCCGATACGCTGTTCTCACATCGTCGGTACGTCCGGCATCTTCCATGTGTCTTATGTACCGTTGCCATATGTCGGTGTTCTTGTTTTGACATCGCCGTATGGCGTTTCCGTATGCGGTAATCAGTTTTTCGCGAGTATCGACATCGCCCGGATTCATCTCAAGGTACCGCTCTTCGATCAACGCACTGAGAATGTATGAACGATCCCAATCGGGACGATGGCGCACGACTTCTTCTTGTCTTTCCCGCATTCGGGGAAAATCAGGATCGGCTTCCGCAAGCATCAATCGGACTTCGATGTAACGCCAGTTTGTTCCATCCTGTCCCTCAAGTTTTTCTAAACGGTCTTTAATCTGTCGTGCCCGTTCCAACTCTCCTCGGTCTAGCGACAGTTCTGCCAACATGAAAAATGCTTGGGGTCTGAGAGTTTCCGGGTTTTCGTCAAACGTCGTTTTCAACTGACTATAGGCTCTGTCAAGGGCTGAAGCGTTATCGACATTTTCTCCTTTCAAGTTTCGTAGTAAGCCGACGAATTGTTCCTTTCTGGTTTGAGAAAGACGAGGACTTTCAACGGCTTCGTCAATGACTTCGATTGCTTCATTTCTGCTGTCGCGGCGAAGTGCATCGTTGATTCTGGCTTCGTAATAAGCATCTTCTCCTTCGGGAAACCCTCTTAATACTTCCAATAAGCGGTCAAAGTCGGCACGTGCCGCCAAACTGCTATAAATACCGACTAATTCGGCAACGAAAGCAGGGTCATCCATGTATTTTCTGGTTTTCCCTTCTGCGTCAGGCGGGAACGTTTGCTGTTCGAGATCTCTAAATTTGCGGACGGCATCGTTCATCGCTTCCAAGATGGTATCCGCTGAGTTGGAAAGGTTTGCACGAGCAACCCCTAGATGGATAAGGCGAATGTCGAGTACCCATGGTTGTTGCAATTCGCCGCGAAATTGTTCGAGGGATTCCAATTCCTTTTGGACACCGTCCAACGACGTAGAAGTGGCGGCGTTCGAACCAACTTGCGAGCGGAACAAAACCATCGCGTAAGTATAACGGATGGACATGTTTTCGGGAAAACGCCTCGAAGCATTTTCCAATGCCTGCGCCGCCCGATCTAATTGATTCAACTGTTGATAAGCAACCGACATGCCGATAAGAGCAGGCTGTACAAATTCTTCAAACCGGAGAGTATTCCTAAAATACGTCGCCGCTTTATCGGGTTCCCCGGTGTCCAATTTCAGTTGGGCAAGTTGGAGTAACGACTGCGGAACCAACAGGTAATAAACACTTCTTCTTTCGATGACATAATCTTCTTCAGAACCGAAATCGCGGAGTACTTTTTCGAATTCTTGCACTGCCTCTGCCCTTTTTTGCTGTACAATGCCGTACAACAGGCGAGCATCTTCGAGTCGGTTTTCCCGTACCGCCGCTTCAATTCTGGAAAAAGCGACATTCGCTTCGGTGTTGTATAGTCGGGCATTCAGCAACATTTGCATGTATTGTGCCCTGCCGATGCTATCTGGTCGGCTGGTACGCATCTCGTCAATCATTCTGGCAAAATCGTTCAACCTCCCCTTTGCTTCGTCAAGCATGCCTTGCTGGAGAAGGAGCATAATCAACCGGGCAACTAATTCCTCGTTTCCACTACGGTGACTCAAGTTTTTGAGACCGTCGCTCCACACGCTAATCGCTTCTCTTGGTTTCTCTTTGTCGAGCAAAAACATGCCGAGATACAGATAACCGGTGGGGTCTCCCGGATTCACACTGACGGAGTGTCGCAGATGTTTTTCGGCTTCACTTTCCCATTGCAGAGCGCGTTCCAATTCACCTCCTCGTCTTGCGATCCCTGCCTGTCGAAGAGCATGGAGGCTGGATAATACCAAACCTTCGGCACTACCGGGGTCTAATTCTAAAACTCTCTGCAAATCAGGACTGATAAGGTCAATTGCTTCGTTGGACGGCGTAAACTGTGAAATATGTGCGAGAAAATGATAACGCGCAAGGTAAGCGGCGGGATCATCTTTTTTCAGTTGTACCATCACATCGATACGATTCCTTGCTGACGCAATCAAATCCGCCGCTGCCGTTTTTTGCACTAGGTCGCTGGCAGAGGCAGTGTAGTTTTCACGCCCCGTTCGATTAACACTGACAAGGAATTCAGCATAGCGCCTTGCAACTTCAATGTCATCAGGTTTTCGCGAGTTCAGTCCCTGCAAGAGTTCGTCCATCGTTTCAGAAAACGTCGTCGGCAACTGATATTCCAATGGATCGTAGGGTTGTATGGGAAGCCGATCAAAAAACGCCATCGCAATGAAACGCATCGCTTCGTAGTTATCTTTTTCTCCCTGTGCCACGGAAGCGTTGTACAGGTCCTTGGCGCGTTCTATGATGTTTACAAAAATGCGTCGATCCCAAGCCAGTTCGAGGAGTTTGAGGCGGTATCCGATTGATCGGGATTCGTCAACGGATCGGGCAAGTTCAGCGGCAAGTTCGCTCAACTGTTCGCCGCGCCGGATGCCGATTGCCGAACTCCCTTCGCCATGGTCTCGGTAGAGACTCTCCAAAATGTCGTACAATTTACCTAAAATTGCCTCACCGGTCTCTTCTGGATTGGCTCGCCGATAGTTATTCAGCAAATCTGCGGCATCGCTACGAAGTTTGAGAGAACGTTGGAACAGTCTCCCTCTTTCCTCGCTATCGTTCGTCTCCGCCATCTTCGTTTTTTCCCGTTCAGACTCGTCAATCATGGATTGGGCAATGGCGACGATCTTTGTCGGCATGTTTTGGGCTTGCAAATAGTGTACGGCACCGACAATGCCGCCGAACCCAAAAACACCGATCAAGCCGGCAACGAGCCATCTCCATGAAACAGTGTACGTGTAAATGGGTTCGGCAATCCGTTTCGGTTGCGATTCGGGTGCGGAGATCGTGCTTTGTTCAGGACTGGATGTGGACATGGTATCGCCTTTATCGTATTGAAAATTATCACAAATCCTACGGATACTCCCGTTATTATAACGGGGGGGAAAGAGGACTGCAACCCCCCTATTGATGAGTTTGTGCAAAATGCAGACGAACCGCTGGTTTTTTCGTAAAATCCGCTATAATACCTCCCAACAACGATTTTATTTCATTCCACGATGGCACCGCACTTTATTTTTGAAATGAGCCGCATCTCCAAAAGATATGGCGAAAAAACGGTTCTCTCTAACATCAATCTTTCGTTTTACTACGGGGCGAAGATCGGAATCGTCGGCGAAAACGGTTCCGGGAAGTCCACTCTGCTCAAAATAATGGCAGGACTCGACACCGAAATTGATGGAGAAACCAAACTCACCAAAGGAATGACGGTCAAATACGTTGCCCAAGAGCCGGAATTGATGCTCGATGCGACTGTTCGAGAAAATCTGTTGACTGCCGTGAAGCCGATCCTCGATAAAATCGCTGCCTACGATAGTGTTGCGGCACAATTAGGCGATACCGGACAATCCAGTGAACGGTTTGATGAATTGATGGAAACCATGGGCAAACTCCAAGAAGATATCGAAGCAATGGATGGCTGGGAATTGGGTCGTACCATCGACATGGCTGCCGATGCATTGGTCTTGCCCCCCGATCATGCCGTTGTGCGAAAACTTTCCGGCGGAGAACGCCGCCGTGTCGCTCTCTGTATGGCACTGCTCGAAAAACCCGACCTGCTCCTGCTCGACGAACCGACGAACCATCTCGATGCGGAAACCGTCCACTGGCTCGAAGGAACGCTCCGCGACTATCCCGGTACAGTCATCATCGTTACACATGACCGATATTTTTTGGATAACATTACCAAGTGGATTCTCGAACTGGAAAACACACGCGGCATTCCCTTTGAGGGCAATTACTCGTCGTGGCTGGCACAGAAGGCGGAGATGTTGCGTGTGTCCGAAAAGCAGGAGTCGCAACGGCAAAAGACGCTCCGCCGGGAACTCGACTGGATTCAACTGGCACACAAGGGTCGCTTGCAGAAAAATCAAGCGAGAGTCGATGCTTACGAAAAATTGGTAGCGCAGCAAACGCTCGACGACAAGAGCGACACTATCATTCAGATTGCACCGGGTCCCCGGCTCGGTGATAAAGTGTTGTCGTTCAAAAATGTAACGAAAGGATACGACATTGCTGACGAGCGAACGGTACTGATTGATGGCTGCTCATTTGATGTGCCGCGTGGAGCGATAGTCGGTGTCATTGGTCCCAATGGTACGGGCAAGACGACAATGTTCCGAATGATTACTAATGAAGAGCAGCCCGACGCGGGGACTTTGGCACTCGGCGAAACGGTGCAGTTGGCACACGTTGATCAGCATCGGGATGCACTCAGCGACGAGAACACGGTCTTTCAGGAAATTACCGACGGCAAAGATATGGTGGAACTCGGCACGATTCGGATGAATAGTCGGGCGTATGTTTCCCGGTTCAATTTTCGGGGAACACAACAGCAAAAGTTGGTGGGACAGTGCAGCGGCGGTGAACGCAATCGGGTACATTTGGCGAAATTGCTCAAACGGGGCGGCAATCTGTTGCTGTTGGACGAACCGACGAACGATTTGGATGTCAATACGATGCAGGTGTTGGAGCAGGCGTTGATCGACTTTGCCGGTTGTGCGATGGTCATTTCGCACGACCGGTTCTTCCTCGACCGGATTTGCACGCATCTTCTCGTGTTTGAAGGGGACGGCAAAGTGGCATGGTTCAACGGCAACTTCTCCGCTTATGAGGAAATGATTAAGGCGAAAGACCCGAATCGTTTCGGACATCGGCGGAGCAAGTACAAGAAGATCGTGTAACGAACAGAGCCGCAGTCGTAATCTTTCCTTAACTTATTTTCCTAAAGTCTTTGTTTCAAAGGACTTTGGGAAAATCTCAATTAGTATCATTTCAAATTTTAGCACGTCACGTGGTGCTATTCTGATGCGTGATTTGCGTGTCTTTTACGGCTTTGCCGACCGAATACATGATTTCGTTGAGTGCGGTCTATGGATTGTTTGCCAAGTAAGATGTTGCGCACAAAGCCAAAGAACACAGAGGAGTCGAAATGACGTTCCCTATTGTTACTGACTGTTTTCACCTTTTGTCAACGTGTCGACGGACTGATAACCTGCCGAATACACGCCGCCCGTGCAATGTCCTGCTCTTCGTCCGGCAACGATGTACCTTGTATCTTTTGAATGTGTGCCGACTGCGTGTGCAACAACAACGAATTGACCGTCGAAATATCAACGTCTGTCAGCAACCCCGAGTGAACGCCGAGCCGAAGACTTGAAAGATGCTGAATCGTTTCCACACTCCCAATGGTTCGAGCAGTCCGCAACACTCCCAGTGCCCGACTGCATCGGTCAAGAATAATCTCGCGGCGGTCTTTGAGGAGAAAATCTCGTGCCTGCCGCTCATACGCGGCAATCTGCGGAATCAAGTCGGTCATCTTCGTCATGATTTCCGCTTCGCTTTTACCCAACGTTATCCGATTGCTGATTTGATACAGATCGCCGAGTATTTTTGAACCTTCGCCGTACAAACCGCGAACGGTTAAATTTGCCTTTTGCAACGACCGGGCAACCTTTTCCATCTCGTTGGCAACGACCAGCGCGGGAAGATGCAGCATCATACTGATTCGCATTCCCGTACCAGCATTGGTTACGCAGGAAGTCAGAAAACCGTATTTTTCGTGAAAAACATAGTCGAGTTTGCTACTGAGTTGGTCATCGATTTTATTGGTTTGCTCCCAAACTTTTTGGGGAGCGAGTCCGCTTGCGATGGCATGGATGCGAAGATGATCTTCTTCGTTGACCATCACGCAGAAGCGTTCCTGCCGGTCGATGATGGCGGCGTGGGTACGTTCTGTTTGCACCAATTCCCGTGAAATCAGTTGCCTTTCCAGCAGATATTCTCTGTCCAACGGGGGGAGCGATTGGATGTTGACGAAATAGTAATCGTTTTCATCAAAGAGTTCGGCGGCGGCGTGTTGAACGGTATCCTGAACCAACCGCCGATCCTGTTCCGTTGCGCGGGTCGGAAAGGGAAAGCCGACGAGATTGCGTGCCAATCGAATTCGGCAAGAAATCACGATGTCGTTTTCCTCGCCGTTACCGAGTAGCCAGGGACAAGTTTGGGAAAGCAGATCATCCAAGTTCATAACATAAACGCAACGCATCCGGGCATTGTGTTGCTATTGTATTTTGAAATGGAGAAAAAGTAAAGGGTGGAGACGGAACTAAACAAATTCCGGGAGACACAGTCCGTCGCTGGAATTAGGCTTTCGCCAGAAAATCACGTCCCCTCCCCCCTTGGTGGAGGGTTAGGGTGGGGGAAACTGCTCACGATTCAAGCCCTCACCCAAGCCCTTTCCCAGAGGGAGAGGAGGCAAACTGAAAACAGGGAGAAAACTTTTATGCACCCAAACTACCCGTTTGCCGTTTAGCGATATTTAGCATTGTGTCCTTTGTACCTTTGTGGTAGAATTTGGCTGGGCAAATACCATTTTGGAACACACAAGAATGCCATGTCTGCAGAATCCCTTAGCATTTCATCGCTACGCCGAGAGGTCAGAGCCCGTCGTGCCAACGAAAACATTGCCAACATGTTCAAACTCGTCGGTATTCTTGCCCTTGCGGTGGGAGTTGCTTTTCTGGCAATGGTACTGGCGGCTCCACATCGGGCAGAAGAAACGCTCGGGGTCATCATTCCCGTGCTATATCTCACATTTCTCGGTGCGATTCATGTCATCTTCTATTGGGTGATCGGGTTTTTTCCCTTCCTGTTCTACGGTTGGGCAAGCGTGACAGCGGTTCGACAATGGACGCTGCTCTCGCTGTTTCAGACCGCCGTCGAAACGGGCAAACCGTTGCAAGACATCGTTCGGGCTTATGCAACCGGCTGTTCAAGAGGATACGCTGCCCAGTTGGAACGGTTTGCCCTTGCATTGGATTCGGGTTACGCACCGGATGCCGCCATCCGAGAGAATAAGGGATTATTCCGCTACGACATTGCCGGAATGATTCGGCTTGGCGATTCCCCCGAAACATTTCATTCCCTTGAAGCCGCCGCTCAAGATGAACACAACTTTGCCGCCATCCGAACGAACACCATCGTCCGTATCGTCTATCTCTGCACGGTGGTCACTTGGATGATAGCGGTGATGGCGTTCATCTTTATCAAAATCATTCCAGAGTTCGAGATGATTTTTCGGGATTTCACCGTGGATTTGCCTCCGTTGACGAACGTTTTCATTGTTGCATCAAATTGGTTTATGTACTATTGGTATCTCGTGGTACCGTTTTTTCCTTTGCTTACCGTGATTGCATTGATTTACCTGATTTTGCAAACGAATGTTGTGGTTCTTCGTCCTATCGGCTTTCGGCGAGTGTTTCACAGTACCGATGCGGCGAAGTTTTTGATGGTGTTTGCCGTCGGCATTCGGCATCGGTTTCCGATACCAACAATTTTGGAACGCTACCGTTGGTCGGTGCCATCCGATTACCTGCGACGGAAGGGGACTGCCATCCAAAAGGCTGTCGAGCAAGGGGGTGATTGGGTTGATGCCGTCCATCGTGTCGGTTTTGTCAATGGAGCGGAGGCTTCGTTGCTCAAAAGTGCCGAACGCACCGGCTATACGGCAACGGTACTTGACCAGTTGGCACGGAGCAAGGAGCGTTCGCAGATTCGCAAGGATGATTTATTTAGTAAAATGGTGTTTATCCCATTGGTGTTACTGCTCGGCGCATTCATAGGGACATTTGTCATTGCGATGTTTTTGCCGATGCTGACGTTGATCACGGCACTTTCCGCTTGAGATAGAGAGAAATTAACAAAAGGAATCCCAAATGAAAAGACCCGGCTTCACACTCGTTGAAATTTTCGTTGCGATTGCGTTGCTTGCAGTGTGCGCTCTGTTGTTTGTGCAACTCGTTGCTGTAACAACTTCCGAGCGCGTTGCCGAACGCATCCGTCAAACAGCGGTGGATCAGTTGCAAAACGTTTTGGAACGGCTTGCAACTGTCCCACCGGAGAAACTTGCCGATGGAGATTTCAACAAAACGGCAATCGAATCGCTCTTCGAACGTTCGCTACCCGACGGAAAAATCGAGTTCGCCGCAAAACCGTTTGAGACCGAGAGTGTGATATTTACCGTAACGGTTTCGTGGAGCAATGGCGAAAATCGAGACCGGCGAAAAGTTGCCATGTTCCGATTATTGACATTTTCTCCCGCAAATCCTCCACCACCAGAAGAAGAAACGGAGACGAACAATCCATGAAAAAACTCGGCTTTACACTCATTGAATTAGTTACCGTGATGGCAATTCTGGCTGTCGTTATGGGCGTTTCGGTTGCCATACTGATGCAAGCACTCGACTGGCAACGTAATTACGACGAGTATTCAGAACAGATGCGGTCCGTTGACCGATTGATCGGCACTTTTCGTGAAGATGTCCGCACGCTCGGTAAGCCGGAAAATTTGTCTGACGGCGACACACTGCTCCGCTGGAAAACGGACACGAAAACCATCGACTACACGATTCTGCCCGGCGAATTTCCTAACCAACTGAACGTTGTCCGTTCGGTTCTCAGAGAAGGGCAAATGGATGAATATGAAATTTATCGGCTTCCCGACCGGTCGGCGTTGCGCTTTGTTGCTGGTCAGGACAACGATGCTGGTCTCATTGCATTGAGTCTTTGGACATCGCCGCTGGGAACGGAATTGCCTAATCTCGATGATTTGAATCCTTTTGACCGCACAATACCGAAATCCCTCGAACAGAAAATTGATCCGAAGTACGCCGGGAATTGGCGCACGATTGTTACACGATATTAAAATTATGTCCCCAAGACCGAAAAATATGCAAGACCGACGCGGTGCTGCCTTAATTATTGCCCTCGTGCTGTTGGCATTTCTCGGCATCATTGCCGGCACGGTATTGCCCCGAATTTATCAGGATCGGCAAGAATCCCGAAAGGAATTGCTCCGTATCCAGTCCCGACAACTGCTTGACGATGCGTTCCGCAACGCCGAAGTCAAACGGCAAGCCGATTCGGATTTTTCCGGCGAAACGTTTTCGCTCGGAACGGATCAGCAACCATTTGCTTATACATTTCTGGTAACGACGAGATGCCAAGATGACAACGTCAGTGCTACAGTCGAATGCCGTAATAAAGAAGGAATAACGATTTATTCCATCCACCGCTAACCCTTGTCCCTACCATGAAACGTGCCTTTACCTTGATTGAACTCCTCGTTGTGATTGCCATCATCGGCATGTTGATCGCCATGTTGTTGCCCGCCGTACAGGCAGCCCGGGAGAGCGCACGGCGGCTCCAATGCAGTAATAACATCATGCAACTCGGCATTGCGGTCAAAAATTACGAACAGAATTTCGGCGTGTTACCGCCCGGAACCGTCAACGAAACGGGACCGATTCGCAACGTTCCCATCGGCAATCACATGGGTTGGATTCCCCGAATACTTCCCTATATCGAACAGGGAACGCTTTACGCCGACATCGACTTTGATAAAGGAGTGTACGATCCCGAAAACCGGGATGTATGGTTACGACCACGACCGAGTGTGATACTTTACTGCCCTTCCGACGGTAATAGTTATTATGGTTTTTACGGCGAGACAGAAAAGAGTCTGCGACCAGCAGAAGCAAATTACATGGCTTGTCATAGCAGTACCGAAACGCCGATTGATACCGAAAATGACGGCGTATTTTTTCTGAACAGTAAATTGCGGAGTCGAGACATTCCTGATGGGACATCGAACACGATTTTTTTGGGAGAAGCGATCATCATTCGAGAGAACCAAATCCAACCCAATAAGCCGACGAATTACGGTTCTTATCAATTTGTTCTCCCGGAGGATGCGGTGGGACCGTTTCAGTACGGCGGTCTCGGTTGGATGTCCGGCACACCCGGTACGCTTCGCAACACGGGCAATCCGCCGAACATGTTCGTGGGACCCTTTGCAAATTGGAAGATGCCGCACGAAGTTCTTGCAGAATTGAAAACCGAGTCGGACGATCCTGATGCGAATCCGGCATTTCCGGCGGAAATTTGGGAAGAGGAGTTACCGGGACAATTTCTCGTTGGCGGTTTTGGTTCGTATCATACTGTTACGAATTTCCTCCTCGGCGATGGTTCCGTTCGCAACATTGCTAACGGCATTACTCCTGAGGTTTATCGCAAACTCGGCAGCCGGAAGAGCGGTGAGAGTAATAGGGAATGATTCCTTTGGCAATCGACAACAATATGTCGGAGAGATCGATTCCAAAATCCATCGACTTGCTTTCACAAGGAACCCATATAGAAGCCTCATACTACCGGAATGTGTGAAAATGTTGCCGAAAATTGCTTAACGGAGTCCATTGTCCGTCGGAATATGATCTCCATTTACCAAACGCGTAACTGAAAATTTACGTCTTTTCTTGTTCCCGCTGAATAATTTTTTCCGCTACCTTGCGACCAAATGTCCAAAACAGTGCCGGTCGGACGAGAAACTCCATTAACGTCGAAGTCATCAACCCGCCGACAATCACCGTCGCTATCGGATATAAAATTTCCCTACCCGGTACATCCGCCGAGAATGTAATCGGCAACAACCCCAGCATTGCCGTCAACATCGTCATCAAGACCGGTGCAACCCGATTGCGACCCGCCTTGACCAACATCTCCTTCGAGAATGATTCCCCTTCGTGCCGAACGAGATAAAAATAATGGTCGATAATCAAAATGCCGTTCCGCGAAGCAATACCGCAGAGTGAAATCATTCCGACGAGTCCGGGTATCGACCGTGCTTGCCCCGTCAAGACGATTGCCGCCACCGCTCCGATCAACGCCAACGGCAATGCCGACATCACCTGCAACGACAGATTGATCGAGCCGAACATTCGGTACAACACCAGCAAAATGCAGAGTAACGACACGGCGGAAAGCAGAATCAACCGTCGGGATGATTCCTGTTCGCTCTGAAAGAGTCCCGTCATTTCGAGATGTACACCGTCGGCGGTCAATTCGTTCATATACGGAGCGAGTGCTTTGTCGATGTCGTTTTTCACATCGACCGAACCGCGGGTTTGGGGATTCATCTGCACCGTAATTTGCGTTTGCCCTGCCTCGTGATCGATTCGGCTCGGACCGGTGGCGTGAGCATCAATTTCCGCAACGGCAGAGAGCGGAATGAGCGTTCCTCCCGGCGTTTGAATCGGTATGCGGGAGAGTGCGTCCAAATTTTCCCGATAGTTGTCCGAAGCACGAAGCACCACGTCAATCGTCCGCTTCCCTTCCAAAATCTGCGTCGCAACAATGCCTTGCATTGCCGACTCGATGGTTGCATTGACCTCTTCGGGAACGAGACCGAACGTTGCCAACTCGTCCCGGCGGAGTTTGAATCGAACCTGCGGAATGTCCTTCTGCGGCGGATCGATTCGCGGATTGCCCACGTCAGGAATGTCGGAAATCAAGTTTTGAATCTGCATTGCCCGGCGGCGTAACAGCAATGAATCATCGCCGCGAATCTTGATCGCAATTTTCGACCGGGTTCCTGTTCGAAGGTGGGCGATCAAATGTTGTAGCGGCTGATCGTAAAAGGCGATCACACCCGGCAAGTTTTCCGGTGAAATGACCTCGTCAATGTCGGCGAAAATTTCGGCAATACTCCGACCGGAGTTCAAATCGACGGTACACATCATTTCCGTCATGTTGACCGGGACGGCATGTTCGTCGAGTTCCGCCCGACCCGTCTTGCGGACAACCGCAGTGATACCATCAATTTTCAACAGTTCCTCGGCAATGCGTGTGCCGAATTCTTCGCTGATTTTCAGCGATGTACCGGGAGCAAGCGAAACGTTGACCTGCGGTGCGCCCTCGTTGAACGGCGGCATAAAATCACGTTCCAACGAAAAGAAAATGATTGCCGTTATCGTAACGATGATGACCGCTGCGGTCAAAATTGTTTTCGGAAACGTTAAACTGAATCGAATCGCCCACTCGGCAACGATTTTGGCAATTTTCAAGATGAACGTTTCCTTGTGTTTGTGCCGCTCCGCTTTGCTCGGCAATAACAGATACGCCAGCACCGGCGTTACCGTCAGCGAAACAATCAGCGAGGCGGAAAGCGAAACGATGTAAGCGATTCCCATCGGAGCGAACATTTTCCCTTCCATGCCGGTGAGAAAAAAGACTGGAAAGAACACGATCACGACGATAAATGTGCCGTACACAATGGCATTACGAATTTCCGCACTTGCCTTATAGACGACTTGTAAGACGGGCAGACGGGTGCCTAATAATTCCCCTCCTTTGGAGGGGTGCCGCGTAGCGGCGGGGTGGTCATTGGTGGAACCACCCCTGCCCCTCCACGGGAGGGGAATAACCACCCCGTCATTTTGCTGCGCAAAATGCCCCCCCTCCACAGGAGGGGAATAATTCATCGGCTTGCGGAAATTTTCCCGAAGCCTGCGGTAAATGTTTTCGACATCCACGATGGCATCATCGACGAGTTCACCGATGGCAACTGCCAAACCGCCGAGCGTCATCGTGTTGACAGACAGACCAAACCACGCAAACGTCAAACACGTAATGAGCATCGAAATCGGAATCGCCAGCATCGTGATAAGTGTCGTGCGGACATCCATCAAAAACAGGAAGAGCATAATCGTAATCAAGACCGCTCCGAGCAGCAGTGCCTCTTCGACGTTGGCGATTGCCATATCGATGAACGTTTTCTGTTGATACAGCGGAGCGATTCGGACACTCGGATAGGTAACGTTGATCGATTTTTGAATCTCTTCGGCAATGTTCAAAAGCCGGGTAGTAATTTCTCTGGTGTCGCTACCGACTTGCTTTTCAACGATCAATACTACGGCAGGACGACTTGTCATTGTGCCGTCAGGATTTTTGATGGCGACACCGCTGGAACCGACTTTCGGAGCGGGAGCGGCAGCAATGTCGGCAACCTGATGTAGTTGAATCGGCGGATCGCTCTCTCCTTTGACGACAAGGTTTGTCAGTTCGTCGAGTTGCTCGATGCGACCGATGGAACGTACTAAAATTTCTTGCGGACCTTGGTCGGTCAAAAATCCGCCGGTTACATTTCGGTTGCTTCCTTCGAGTGCCCGTTGTAACTCATCGAAGGTAACGCCGTGTCGGAACATCTCGTCGATGCGACCGAGGATTTGATATTGTTTGACATCGCCGCCGATGACGAGCACTTCGGAAATGCCGCCGGAACCGAGCAAGCGTTTGCGCACCGTCCAGTCGGCAAGGGAGCGAAGTTCCATCGGCGAAAGTTCATCTTTCTCGTCCCAAATGGTCAGGTACATAATTTGTCCCATCATCGAAGCCATCGGTGCCATGCGGGGAACGATGCCATTGGGCAGTTGGCTGGCGGCAAGTTGCAAACGTTCGTCCACGATTTGGCGGCATCGGATTGCTTCCATCGACCAGTCGAACTCGATGGTCAACACGACGAGCCCGGCGGTGGAGTTGCTGCGAATGGACGTAACTCCTGTTGCGCCATTGAGATAGGTTTCGATGGGAGTGGTTACAAGTGTTTCAACTTCTTCGGGAGCCATCCCTTTGCATTCGACCATGACGATGACGCGAGGTCGGCTCAAGTCGGGCAGCACATCGACTGGCAACTGCGTCGTTTGGTACGTGCCGACAACGAGAATGATTGCCGCAAAGACCAAAATGATAAAGCGATTGTCGAGCGAAAATTTGATGAAGGCGTTGAACATGACGGCATTATATCATGAAAGCCGGGAACGCAGACGAAGCCGGAGCGACCGGATTGCTCCTCTTGCAATCGTGCAAAAATGCGCTAAAATGAGTCCACAATTTTGAAATACCCGTGTTGCTATCGTTCTCTTTTTTGTGTTTATTGTTTACGGTGCCGGATTCTTCGGCAGTCTCATAGGAGCAAGCGTAAGTGTAGTACTACTTTTTTGGGGAATTATGGGCATATCTTCTATGTGGCGTATTCCGGCTTGCATTTGATTCGCAATCTTCCGATTGCGGCTCTACTACGGGTATGGTATAATGCTGTCCGTGGAGATTGGCGTGTTTACTTGCTGGTGCGGGGGATAACAATGTCTATGACGGTTGAGGCGTGCCGGTCGGGACTCACCGGCATACTTGCGTATGCCGCGTCTGCGCTTGTGTCGCTCTTTGTCCGGTCGCTCTTGCATGTTGCTCACTCACGCAAAGCCGCCTCATTGTCCAGTTTCAATAAATGATTGACAGTCGTAGCCGTCCGTAATATAATGTGCGACGCGTCATCGGTCATCAAGGGTAAATTATGGCTACGATACAAGTTCCTGTGGACGAAAATCTGAAAACGGCTGTCGATTCCCTTTTTTCCAGCCTCGGAATCGACACGTCGACGGCGGTTAAAATGTTCCTCATGGCTTCGCTCGAAAATGATGGATTACCATTCCCGGTCAAACGGTTCATTAAAACCGATTTACAGGAAGCGATTGAGGACACTCGATTGCGACGTAATCTGCACGGTCCATTCAACACAGCGGAAGAAGCCGTTACCGCCATGTTGGAGGAGTAACCATGTTTGAAATTGTCTTCACCAACAAAATGAAACGCGATGTCAAACTGATGAAAAAACGCGGCAAAGATATTTCCAAACTCACTGCCGCACTTTCCCTGTTGGCAAGCGGTGATCCTATGTCGCAACAGTATCGAGACCACCAATTAAGTGGTCAGTTGAGCGATTTTCGTGAGTGTCATATTGAAGGAGATTGGTTATTGATATACCAAATTTTTGCGGACAAACTGATTTTATCCGCTTCCGCCACTGGCACTCATTCTGACCTTTTCGGAAGGTAAGGCAAATAAATTTTATGAAAACATTCATGATGTCGTTTCTGTTTCCCGTCGCGATGATATGCTTGCAGGGATGTATCCTTACCCGTTGGACAATTACCAGTGGGCATTAAACAACCATCTTTTTTAGGAAACCCATGACAACCCTCATCCTCCCCGACTACACCGCGCTCAGCCGCGAAACCGCCCGCCGTGTCGCCGCGTTCATCAATGAAAATCCCGGCGCGTTGCTGTGCCTCGCAGCGGGCGACACGCCGCTTGGCGCGTTTGCGGAATTGATAAAAATGCAAGCTGCGGGCGAGGTCGATTTATCCAGCGTTTTTTACGCGGGGCTGGATGAATGGGTCGGCCTCGGCGCGAACGACAAAGGTTCGTGCCGTCAGGTCATGGACGACCATTTCTACACGCCCGCGAAAATCCCGCGTGAACGTATCCACGTTTTCGACGGCCTTGGCGACCCCGCCGCGGAGTGCGGCGCGATGGACGCATGGCTCGCAAAACATGGCGGGCTCGCCTTCACGCTCTTGGGCGTGGGCATGAACGGCCATGTGGGTTTCAACGAGCCCAACGCGCCCGGCACGCGCGGCGCGCTCGTGGTGCCGTTGGATGATGTCACGAAATCCGTGGGCGCAAAATACTTCGACAAGCCGCAACCCGTGGCCCTTGGCGTCACCATCGGGCTTTCCGCGTTGCGGGCCGCGCGCGCCATCGTCGTCATGGCCAGCGGCGCGAAAAAGGCGCCCGTCATCCAGCGCGCCTTTTGCGGTTCCCCGTCACCGGCCATTCCCGCGTCCCTGTTGCAAGGCCATCCCGGCCTGACGCTTTTGCTGGACAAAGGCGCGGCAGGGGTGTTGTGGCGGCTCGCGGCGGCCGGGGACAGCCGCCCCCCAGCAATTTGACTTGGGGGGCCTGTTTTGTTTGCGCTATCCCAGCAGCGCGTCGAGGACGCATGTCTCGTTGTTTTGCGCGTCGTAGAGGCCGAAGCTGCCGCGGAAGTCCCAGTTGGCCCACGCGATGCCGAGCTCCTCCAGCACGGAGCGGAAGTCGATGCTCCACGCGCGGCGGACGGCCTCGGGCGCGCGGGCGTTGACGCCGAACTCGCCACAGTAC
>Ga0082212_10003606_pt1 | contig 21874 bp, 16 predicted proteins | sample TergutNt197P3_FD_71548 | JGI IMG/M metagenome (GOLD analysis project Ga0082212, IMG submission 71548) | Neocapritermes taracua P3 segment gut microbial communities from Petit-Saut dam, French Guiana - Nt197 P3 | ecosystem: Host-associated > Arthropoda: Insects > Digestive system > Gut ...
TGTTACGGTAATCATCTGTCACTCTCAAATTTATTGCTGTTTACGGAAATGTCTGCCTATGGATTTGCCAGAGAGTTAGGTCCGCAATTTTTGCTTCCCCAAACAGTCAATATTGGAGACGAAGTTGATTACTCTGACCAACTTTTATTAAAGGGCACCCGCACTCAATTTATAATAAACAAAGACGGATATTATAGAAAAGAAACCGGAAGTTGGAATATAGGCAATCCGGCGCCTCCAAGTGATTATACACTGATCGACGGAAAAATCAAATTTCACAGTGCAGGTAATTACTGGGTCATTATGTCGAATGAAGCGATAATTTCAAGCATTAATTATTCGGCAGAAGTTCATGCAGGGATTACTGTTTTATAAACTAAAAAGATGTACAGAAAATTATTTTTTAATTATAATTATTCAATTAAAATTCAAAAAGTTATGAAAACAATTTATTTTATGTTATTGAGTACTTGCTTTTGCTCTTTTGCATTAGCCCAGGAATTGCGGACGAATTTCTCTGAAGAGAATCAGACTTATGGAGGCGATGTGCATCTCAAGTCATCTTATGCAAGGATCATTGAAGCCGGCACAATCGCAAAGACATTTGAAATTGAATGTCTGGAAGACGGTGCATACTATATGGATGCCTGGATACTGCCCCCTTCGACTGACGAAGGTTTCCCGGAATATAAAGTTGAAATAAACGGCCTGTTATCGGAATCTTCCTTTAAGCCCCGGATATCCGACTGGCAAAGTCTGGCATTAACCGATACAGAAAATGCTGCTGCAACGGTTAAGTTGAGAAAAGGGACAAACAAAGTTTCAGTTATCGGAAAGAATGTGGGACTTCCGCTTGTTGATTTCATCAAACTTTCTTTGAATCCGCTTAATGCGGGGTTTTCCGACAAGGACTACAGGGATTTTAAAGAAAAAATACGTACAAACACGCTTTATGAGGATCAGGAAGCAAGAAAACTGCAAGCTGGCGTTAACAATAGCGATATGAATGGAGTACACCTGCGGGGTACCGCCGGTGAAATTTATGATTATGAAATAAACAGGGAGATTTATTTTACAACCTATGTTCCGTTATGTTGTTATGCCGGCGATAATGTGGTAATAACCACAACCCAAAGTGGAAGTTTCGGTCATGTAATTGAATTTTTTCAAACAGACAATTCCGACGTAAGCTTTTCATATGCCGTTCAATCATCCGGCAATGGAACGCTGAGTTGTACCATACCTGCTTATGGATGGTATGCTTTAAGACTTCGCTCTTCCGCCCCGGGAACTTCCGGAGCTGTCAATATTTCCTGCACAGGCATTTCCTATATGTCTCCTCTTAGTTTGCCGGGTAGTCAGGTTACATATTGCGAAATACCAATAACCGCTTCTTATGGCACAGCATATTACTTTACATGTAAAGCAAAAAAAGGAGGAAACACGTTGTTGTTTTTGGCAGACGCCAGTTCTCCCAAAAAAGTCGTTGCTCAAAATGATGATGGAGGTACAATTAACGGCTATAGCTGGGAAAATAATTCGTTTATAAAAACATCAAAATCAGTTAACGCCGCATTTATTTCTGCACCCTGGTCAATTTTACCGTATTTTCAATGCGATGTTTACCTGGGTTTGAAATCAACATCAGTAACACCTTCCGGAAGTTTTCGATACCTTCCGGCAGATAATTCATTTATTTCAGGATCATTATCGAGCTCTTATCAATGTTTTGATTGGTCTGTTGGGTCATTGTCTTCATTAGATATTACTCCATATCTTTCAATTAGTGATTTGTCTTTATGGGATGATTTCTACGCTAACCCTTTAAATGATGGATATAGTTGTTATACGCGTTTGGGCGCAGATTCAAGCAATGCTGCAATTGCCTTATGGGTGTTAAACGGTCAAATTTCACATGCTTCTGTCAGAAAAAATTCAACTATACCAAAACCGCATGGCTTTGAATGGGAAAGTAAATGTGGAGGTTATGAAAGGATTATGCATACAAGAGATGCCGTAGCCCCTTCGTATGGTGCCATATTTTTTTATTATAAACCTTGTACAGGATGGATTAATTATAGCATTCCTATTTATGGAAACCAAGATAATATTTCAAATAGATCAATAAATAAACAACCATTAATATTTGATCGGGATAAAAATAATCAATTCGTTTTCAAACAATCTGATTTGGATAAGATTGCTGCGCTAATCGACCTCATTCCTGAAAAAATAACAGAAGTTTTTCAAAGAAAATATCTTTCATGGGTAAAGACATGGAGCCGACCCGAAATAAACATTCACAGCAATCCGAATTTTTATGCCGAATCGTATGAATATGATGATTTAGTGGAGTTTTGTTTAAGGTATGATAAAGCTATATGGCCTTTAGTTATTGATAAGTTTGCTCACCCTGTGGGTATGTATATTTTAGATGTAAATTTATTAAGAGATTTGACTTACAGAAGAGGCATAGATGTTGATATTTGGGGTGATATTCAACGTCCTTATTTTAAAGCCGGCATTTGGAAGTCCACATATTCATGCTTTGTAGATTATTGCTGCAAATTAATTGCTGATGAATATGATAATATCATGAAAACAATTCAGGACATTACTATACTTGAAAACGAAGAGATTGAAACAATTTTTATCTCTGTATATAATCAGAATATTTTTATAAAGATACAATCTGAAATTGCCGAGTTTGCGTCAATAAAGTTATTTAACCTTAACGGCAGTTTTGTATATGATTCAAGTTTTCTTGTTACGAAAGGCGAACAGTCGTTTGCAATTGATGCATCCAAATTAAATAAGGGCATTTATATTATTGAAATTATCAATGGAGGAACAACAAAAACTCAACGTATTAGCATTTAAAAAGTAATACGGGAGGGGGAATAAGAAAACGTATTTCCGTATAATTCAAAACTTAAAAAATTAACTACTAAAAGTTAAATCATTATGAATAAAAAATTTATTTTTATAATAATAGCCGGCTTTGCGTTTTTTATGTTTTCATGCAATAATGAAGACGATGGCCAAAATAATGGAAAGAAAGGCGCTTACCACAATGACGATAAAGAAGGATTGCGTATGTTCCTGCAACAACCATCGGCTGAAACAGGCATAATAAACGCAGAATGGTTGGGTTTGACAAAAGATGACGTCAGCGATTGGGAAAAAAACGAAGCATGGGTTGAAAAAGTCGCAGGACTTACCTGGAATGACGAATCACCCCAAAGATTAATTGAAATTGACTGGAGCGCTATAATCATAGCAGAAATCAATTCAGAAAGGCTTTTTATTCTTCCCCCTCTATCAGGACATTTAGATGCAAGCAAATGGGCTGGATTAAAAAAAATATTATGCGGAGGGAGCCAAATCAACACTATTGACCTGAGTAAAAATACAGAATTAGAAATTTTAATATGTAGCGGTGATCAATTGTTATCTTTGGATCTGCGAATGAATACTAAACTTGAGCAATTAACTTTTGGCGGCAATCAGTTAACTTCCTTAGATTTGAGCAATAATACTGGTTTAAAGGAGTTAAGTTTTGGAAACACTAAATTAACCACTTTAGATTTATACGCTAATACATCATTAGTGCGCTTATCATGTTCTAATAATCCAATAACCGCTTTAGATTTAAGCGCTAATAAGGCATTAACATATTTATTATGTTTAAGTGATCAATTAACTGCTTTAGATGTGCGCGCAAATACAGCGCTAAAGGAATTAAATTGTAGGGGTAAAATGAACGAATTGGATGTAAGTATGAATACAGAATTGGAAAGATTAACGTGTCTCGGTCAATTAAATTCCTTAGATTTGAGCAAGAATACAAAATTGAGGCATTTAAGATGTGACTATAATCACCTGACCACTTTAGATGTGAATTTTGATCTGGAATCGATATTATGTGCCGGTAATCATATGCCACTCTCAAATTTATTATTATTTACGGAAATGTCTGCATATGGATTTGGCAGACAGTTAGGACCGCAATTTTTACTTCCCCAAACAGTAAATATTGGAGACGAAGTTGAATATTCCGACCAACTTATATTTAAGGGTACCCGCACTCAATTTACAATAAACAAAGACGGATATCGTACAGAAACCGGAGGTTGGAATATAGGCAATCCGGCGCCTCCAAGTGATTATACACTGATCGACGGAAAAATCACATTTCACAGCGCGGGTAATTACTGGGTCATTATGTCGAATGAAGCGATAATTTCTCCCTATAATTTGCCGGAAGAAGTTCATGCAGAGATTATCGTTAACTAATGTCATTTTATCGCCCGTTGACATGTAATGTAAATTATTTTTTCTATTTTTGCACTTCAAAATACTTACATCTTATGAAAAAAACAGTCGTAATAATTACAATGGCAGCAATGATGGCGTGTAACGGCGCAGTGCAGAAAAACGAAGACGGCAAACAGGCGGCTTCGCAGGTGGTTAATATCGGGAAGCCTGATATTAAAATTGAGAACGGACAAATGACGCCGGAAGTTCTTTGGGCGTTTGGACGTTTAGGAAATGTGTGCGTTTCGCCGGATGGCAAACGGGTCGCTTATACGGTAACTTATTACAGCATACCGGAAAACAAAAGCAATTCCGATATTTATCTCATGGATGCCGACGGCGGAAATAAACGGCAGCTGACGCAAACTGCCGCGCGTGAAGGTTCGCTGGCTTGGACGCCTTCGGGAAAAGCAATCGCTTTCATTCGGGAAGGGAAACTGTGGATTATTGATATCGAATCCGGAAATGAAACGCAAGTTTCTGATATTGAAGAATCTATAGATGGTTTTATTTATTCTCCCGCTGAAGATAAAGTGCTGTTTGTTATCTCGACAAAATTAGAAAAATACACGGGAAAAGAGATTTACGAAGATCTGGATAAGGCAAATGTATATCTTTATAACGACCTGATGTACCGTCACTGGGATTCGTGGCAGGACGGGAATTATAATCATCTTTATATAGGTAACATTAAATCCGGTAAAGTATCGGCTGTGGAAGATATTATGCCGGGCGAGCCTTACGATTCGCCACTCAAACCGTTTGGCGGTACGGAGCAAATTACATGGAGTCCGGATGGCAAGACGATTGTTTATACCTGCAAAAAACTGACAGGAAAGGCGTATGCGTTTCAGACGAACTCAAATTTGTATGCGTATAACCTGGAAACAAAACAAACAAAACTGCTTACGCCGGATATGCCCGGATACGATAACAATCCGCAGTTTTCGCCCGATGGAGGCAAGCTGTTGTGGACAAGCATGCGACGTGCAGGTTTTGAAGCGGACAAAGAGCGTATCATGATCATGGATTGGCCTGATGGCATAATGAAGGATTTTTCGGCATCGCTCGACGCCAGCCCCAATTCCATGAAATGGACGGCTGACGGTAGCGCAATCTATTTGACGGCGCCCTATCAGGAAGCACATCAGATTTACAGGTTGGGACTGTCGACCGGTGTTTTTACGCGCCTTACGGACGGTAATCACGATTACCGGGATGTTCATATCGCAGGCGACGCATTGATTGCTTCCCGTACCACATCGGTGGATCCCGCCGAGATATACCGTATTACGCCGGATGATGGTCAGGGAGAAGACATCTCTTTAATAAACAAAGAGTTATTGGATCAGTTGAATCTTCCGACGGTTGAAAAACGTTTTGTAACAACGACCGATGATAAACAGATGGTAACATGGGTTGTTTACCCGCCCCAGTTCGACGAATCTAAACAATATCCCGTCTTACTGATGTGCACCGGCGGCCCGCAAGGTGTATTAGGACCTTCGTTCAGTTATCGCTGGAACTATATGTTGATGGCTTCACAGGGATATATCGTTGTAGTCCCCGCCCGTCGCGGCACTTCGGGTTCGGGACAGGAATGGTGTGATGCCATATCGAAAAACCATGGAACGCAGGAAGAACAGGATTTGATTTCGGCAGTAGATGCGATTGCTACAGAGCCTTATGTTGACAAAACACGTATGGGCGCGATGGGCGCAAGTTACGGAGGATATTCCATATTCCATCTGGCAGGGACGCATAAGGGACGTTTCCGCGCGTTTCTTGCCCATTCAGGAATCTTCAATATGGAATTGATGTATGCCACAACAGAAGAAATGTTTTTCGAGGAATGGGAGTCGGGAGGTCCGCCCTGGGATAAGGATAATAAGATTGCTCAAAACTCTTATGCTCATTCGCCACATTTGCTGGTTAAGAACTGGGATACGCCTATTATGATCGTTCATGGAGAAAAAGATTTCCGGGTGCCATACTCACAGGGGATGGCTGCCTATAATACGGCTCAAATGCTGGGCATTAAAAGCCGTCTGCTGGTGTTCCCGACTGAAAACCACTGGATACTAAGTCCGCAGAACGCGCTTGTCTGGCAACGGGAGTTTTTTAAATGGTTCGATAGTCAATTGAAGTAAAAAAATGGAAGTAAAATCATATATCGAAAAAAATAAAGAGCGCTTTCTGGCAGAGTGGTTCGAGTTATTGCGCATACCGTCGGTTAGTTCAAAACAGGAACACAAACCGGATATGTTCAGGTGTGCGGAGCGGTGGAAAACACTGCTGTTGTCTACGGGTTTTGAACATGCGGAGGTGATGCCGACTAAAGGCAACCCGGTTGTCTATGCGGAACGGATCATCTCTCCGGAGGCTAAAACCGTACTTGTTTACGGTCATTACGACGTCATGCCGCCGGAGCCGATGGATTTGTGGAAGAGCAACCCGTTTGAACCGGATATACGGGAAGGTCGCGTCTATGCACGGGGCGCCGACGACGATAAAGGACAGGCGATGATTCAGTTGAAAGGGTTTGAGACGTCTTTGCGGACGGGTGTTCTTGACTGTAATGTCAAATTTATTCTGGAAGGAGAAGAGGAGACAGGCTCTGCAAGTCTGGAAACTTTTTGTATGACAAATAAAGATTTGTTGAAAGCTGACGTCATACTGGTGTCGGATACAAGCATGGTGAGCGAGGAAACGCCGTCGCTGACAACCGGATTGCGCGGTCTGTCGTATTGGGAGATTGAAGTGACGGGGCCGAACCGCGATCTCCATTCCGGTCATTTTGGCGGCGCTGTGGCTAATCCTGTCAATGTACTTTGTAAGATGATTGCCGATATTACGGATGCGGACGGCCGTATCACGATTCCAACGTTCTATGAGGATGTTGAAGAACTTTCACCAGCAGAAAAAGAGATGATGGCACTGGTTCCTTTCAGTGAGGAAAAATACAGGGAAGCCATCGGGGTGGACGAACTTTTCGGCGAGAAAGGTTATTCAACGCTTGAGCGCAACAGCTGCCGTCCGTCGTTTGATGTGTGCGGAATCTGGGGCGGCTATACCGGTGAAGGGGCTAAAACCGTTCTTCCGTCGAAGGCATATGCAAAATTATCCTGCCGCCTTGTTCCTCGCCAGGATTCCGTGAAAATATCCCGATTGTTTATGGATTATATCCATCGCGTGGCGCCCAAGTATGTAAAAGTGAAGATCACGCATCATCACGGCGGACAGGCTTATGTTTGTCCGATAGACTTGCCGGCTTACCGCGCGGCGGAAAAAGGCTTTGCGATTGCCTTCGGTAAACAGCCGCTTTCAGTTCGTCGCGGCGGAAGCATCGTCGTGATACCTACATTTGAAAAAACGCTTGGCATAAAGAGCGTATTGATGGGCTTCGGACTTGAACGGAATGCGATTCACTCCCCGAATGAGAGCTTCGGAATTGACAGATTTTTTACATGTATTGAGGCGGTTGCCGAGTTTTACCGTAATTATAAATGATGAGTATTCATCTCAAATCAGTTGAATTAAACGGAAAGCCAACCGATATCCATATCGAAGGAAACAGGATCATACGGATTGCACATTCGGAGCCTGGCAACGCGGCCAGCAACGTCACTACAATTATTGACGGTCATGGCAAGGCGGTTATTCCGGGATTCGTAAATATGCACACTCATGCAGCTATGACGTTGTTTCGCGGTTTTGGGGATGATATGCCGTTGATGCCCTGGCTCGAAGAAAAGATATGGCCTAACGAGGCTAAACTGACGTATGAGGATGTCTACTGGGGCGCAAAACTTGCCTGTGTGGAGATGTTACGAAGCGGGACGACCACTTTTTTTGATATGTACCACCTACTCGATGCTACGGCTCAAGCCGTTGAAGAAATGGGGTTAAGGGCTATCTTGTCGGAGGCATGTTTTGACCGTTTTAAACCGGAGCTGACAGCACAAAGAAAAACCGGCATCACACAACGGTTCAATACACTACCGTCTGCAAGCAAACGTATTTCTTATGCGTTGGGACCTCATGCCATATATACGGTATCGGGTGAGTTATTAACGTGGATGGCTGACTTTGCCAATGATCATGATGTAATGATACACACACACCTGGCGGAAACGGAAAGCGAAGTACAGCAATGCGTGGAACGGTTCGGTACGACTCCTGTACGCTATATGCACCGGCTGGGCGTCCTGTCACCGCGTATGGTGTTGGCGCATGTTTTATATATTGACGCGGAGGAAATACGGATTTTGGCAGACAGCGGGGCGAAAGTAGTTCATAACCCGGCGTCGAACATGAAACTCGGTTCGGGATACCGATTCAAGTATTTGGAGATGCGCGAAGCCGGTATACCGGTTGCGATTGGAACCGACGGCTGTTCGTCGTCGAATAATCTGGATATGGTGGAAGCAATGAAACTGGCTTCATTGCTGGGCAAGTCGTGGCGTAAGAACCCGGAAGTAATGACGTGTCATGACGTTTTTGATGCTGCAACGCTGACAGGCGCTGACATGCTCGACATTGATGCGGGACGTATCGGGGTGGGATGTCTGGCAGACCTCTGTTTGATTGATTTAAATATCCCGGCGTTTACGCCTAATCATCATTTCATCTCCAACCTCGTTTTTTCGGCAAACGGGAGTTGTGTCGATACGGTCATATGCGACGGACGCATTGTGATGCGCGATAAAAAAGTTCCGGGTGAATACGAGATAATGGAAAAAGCGGCGAGTGCTGCTTATGATTTGATGAAAAGGGATAAAAGGGGATAAAGGGATAAAAATAGATAAAGAGATAAAATAGATAAAATAGATAAAATAGATAAAATAGATAAAATAGATAAAATAGATAAAATAGATAAAATAGATAAAATAGATAAAAGAGATAAAAGAAATAATAAAAAGAAAAAAATGAGAAAATTGAGGATTGTATTTTTATGCCTGTCATTGGGATTCTTGATCTCCGTCGCACAGGAAGCAGTTGTTAAACAGCTAATTGAAATGGGACGTACCGATAATCAGGTTATGAATCATTTGGATGTGCTGACAAATCGTTTCGGGGGTCGTCCGGTCGGTTCGGATGCCTATACAAACGCCACGGAATGGGTAGCGTTTCAGTTCAAGTCGTGGGGGCTTGAAGTGGAACTGCACGAAGCCGGAACGATGCACGTCGGTTTCAACCGCGGTCCCTGGTTCGGACGTATGCTGGGCGGAGAACAACCCATGAACCTGCACTTTGTTACACCTTCCTATTCGGCTGGGACAAAGGGACTTCAACGCGGTCATGTACTGTTGGAACCTCGCAGCCGCCGGGATCTTGAAAGTATGCGTGGCGCCCTGAAAGGTGCATGGGTACTCGTTTCCGGCGAGAGTAGCGGTTGGGAGGTCGATTATTCGGCTAAAGGCGATTCGTTACGCGCGCTTATCCTTGCAAAGAATGATTCCATTCAGAAGAAAAACGAAGAAATCATGCGGAACAACAGGGAGAACAACCGCAATGATACACTCATTACCAATACAGACAATACACCCGCCTTATTTTTCAAAGAGATGCGCGAAGCCGGTATTTTAGGAATAATTCAGGCTGCTCCTGTTCCATTGGTCGCTTTATATGACCGGTGCGTTGTGAAAGATACAAGCATGACATTTGACAATCTGCCTGTAATCCCTGACATCAAATTAGATAAACATCAATATCAGGTTATCAGACAAATGGTTGAAGAACGGCGCGTTTTTGAATTGGAGTTTGACATACGAAACCATTTTAAGATGGGACCTGTAAAATACCACAGCGTCGTCGGTATGTTACGCGGTACGGAGTATCCGGATGAATATGTGATATTCAGCGGTCATCTCGATTCGCATGACGCTGCAACGGGAGGCGTGGATTGCGGTTCGGGTACATCGTCCGTCATCGAAGCTGCCCGCCTGATTGCGATGACAGACGCAAAGCCGAAACGGAGCATCCTGTTTATCGCTTTCGCCGGTGAGGAGTACGGTCTGCTTGGTGCACAAGCCTGGGTCAAGTCGTATCCCGAACGGTTGGAAAAGATATCCAATATCTTTAACCGCGACGGCGGCCCATTGCCTCCGGTAGGTATCACAGTGAGCGAAGCCATGTATGATGATTTTGTCCGTATATGCGAACCGATACAATCCATCCATCCGGAAATCCCGTTTGAAGTAACGAAGGGAGGTCCATTTACAAAACCTGAACGTCCGGCAGGTACGGACGGTTCGGTTTTTGCCATGAACGGCGTCCCGGCCATCAGTTTGACGGAACGCGATGTCAAGGGATATAACTTCTACTACCGTGAGATATGGCACACGGAGCGCGACCTTTTCACGAAAAGTATTCCCGAATATCAGGAACATGCGGCAACTGTCATGGCGGTAGTAGGGTGGGGAGTCGCCAACCTGGATTATCTGTTGCCACGTAATGGATTATACAAGTAGAATGAAATACGAAATAAGTAAATTTATTTTGTATTTCTTTCGGCTTGTACTATCTTTTGCCAAAAGCAGAAGATGCTGGCGCCTCAAAAATAAAAATATGTAAACATATTTTGTATTTCATTCGGCTTGTACTATCTTTGCGCAATATAAATGGGATAAACAATGGAAAAGAATTATCAGGAAGCGGCCGATTTTATATTTTCGAGGTTTTCTGCTCAACCGGAAACGGCTATTATTCTGGGTAGTGGACTTGGCATGTTGGCGGAAAAGATTGAACAGGCTACCGTGATTCCTTACCGCGAGATACCGCATTTCATGCGTTCGACGGCAACGGGTCATAAGGGAAATCTGATATGCGGGATGCTGGGTGGAAAAATAATACTTGCCATGCAGGGGCGTTTTCATTATTATGAAGGTTATTCCATGCAACAGGTTACATTTCCTGTCCGTGTGATGAAGTTGCTGGGCGTGAAAAACCTGTTTGTCTCGAATGCCGCCGGCGGTATCAACCATTCATTCAGAGTAGGCGATCTGATGATTATCCGTGATCATATCAATATGATGCCAAATCCTCTGATCGGTAAAAACGATGAATCGTTCGGCACACGATTCCCTGATATGACGCGTGTCTATGACCGCGAACTGATAAACAGGATAGAAGAGATTGCAGCTTCACACCGGATTCCGCTGAAAAAGGGGGTTTACGTAGCTTTGACAGGACCATCCTACGAAACGCCATCGGAATATGCGTGTTACGGACGGTTAGGCGCCGATGCGGTCGGGATGAGTACGGTACCTGAAGTAATCATTGCCCGTCATGCCGGATTACGCGTTTTGGGCATGTCGGTCATTGCAAACGAAGGGCATCATTTTGCAGACGATTTTGTGAACGATGGCGAGGATGTGATCAAGGCTGCCAATCAGGCGGCTGATAAAATGTCCTTGTTGTTTACCGAATTGACGGCGAAGACAGGATAGAGATAATAAAAACATTGCAGTTTATGAATCGGGAAATAATAGAATCAATTCTTACCGGCTATTCGTCCATATCACTTGCCGAGATGAGCGGACTGCGGTTGATGAATCGCGTAGATACGAAGTATTCGATTTTATTATCATTGTTACCCGAATTGTTGAAACGGCTGAAAACAGATTATTATGTGCAGGAAATAAACGGTTTACAGATCAGTTCATATCGTACGATGTATTTGGATACAATTGACCGTGCCATGTATCTTGAACATCATAACGGCAGGCGTGTCTACGAAAAAATACGTGTCCGTAGTTATGTCGATTCGCAGACATCTTTCCTGGAAGTGAAAGATAAAAATAATAAGGGGCGGACAAAAAAGAAACGAATTGAATTGCCTGAGATGAAAGCATATAAGCAGCAAGAGGCGGAATTGTTTCTGGAAATGAACGCAAAATATCCGCCGGACATGTTACTTCCCCGCCTGGAGAATAGTTTCCATCGTATCACGCTTGTAAGCAAGACGGAAGCGGAGCGGGTAACCATTGACATGAATCTGGCGTTTCGCAATCCGTCGGATGGAATCGAAAGTCAGTTGGACGATCTGGCAGTTATTGAGATCAAACAGACGAGATATATGCCTTCATCCGCAAAAGGTGTATTATCCGACATGCACATACGTCCGATAGGTTTCAGTAAATACTGTCTTGGAACGATATTGACTGTTCCGGATGTCAAAAGAAACCGGTTTAAAGTGAAAATGATTCAGTTAAATAAAATAATAAAGTTGCAGTATGGTTTTTTTACAAATGATTGATGAGGCAGAATTGCAGTTACTTAATGAAATCCCGTTCTTTCACGGAAATGATGTAATTCCATTATTATGGCGGTTTGTTTTTAATTATCTTGTTGTCGGGTTGATCATTCATTTTTTTTATTATCCCAAAAGTCGACGGCGCGATTATTATATTACGTTTTCATTGATCAATATCAGTGTGTTTTTACTGGTTATGTTGATGGGGAGCGTAAATATGAAAGTCGGCTTCGCGTTGGGAATATTTGCGATATTCGGCATCATTCGATACCGGACAGAGTCGGTTCCTATCAGAGAGATGACCTATTTGTTTGTGATCATTGCCATATCGGTAATTAACGCATTGGCAGTGCAGTTAAGTGTGGTTGAAGTTATCGTGGCAAATGCATTATTTATCATATCTGTATGGGTGATAGAAAATGAACGGTGGCTCAAACACATTTCATGCAAACTTGTGTTGTATGACAAGATACAATTGATTACTCCCGATAAGAGGGAAGAGTTGATTGCCGATTTACAAAAACGAATCGGCATAGAAATTACGCGAATTGAAATAGGAAACGTGGATTTTCTTCGGGATTCGGTTTATATTAAAGTATATTATGAATCGAAAAACCGCGAAATTAATACCGTAGATATGATGACGAGTTTGCCCAAGGATGGAGAGTGATATTCAATTTTGAATTATGAATTATGATGTAAGAGTTATTAACAAGTTATGCGTGGTAAGAGAATAATAAGTGTCTTATTGGGAATTATGTGCTATACGTTTGTTTCGGCACAGGATGATTTCGGGTCGATACTTAGTGTCGACGTCACGAAGAAAATCGTCAAAAAACTCAATGTTGCCTTTGAAGAAGAATACCGTACCCGTTCCAATTTTAGCGAAACCGAACGTTTTTCGCATACGCTGGATTTGAATTATAAACCGGTCGGTTTCCTGAAGGTGGGCGGCGCTTATAACCTCATCAATTATAACCATGAAAAAAGAGGCTGGGAGATACGTCACCGGTATTATTTTTATGCCACAGGCAGTTTGGACGCAGGCCGGTTTTCTTTCTCTTTACGCGAGCGTTTTCAAAGCACCAAAAGGCAGGGCGTTGAACAAACGGCTACACGTGCCAACCCGAAACTTTATCTGCGCAGTCGTCTGAAAGTGGACTATAACATTCGAAAATGCAAGTTCGACCCTTTTGCTTCTGTCGAATTATTCAGCACCTTGAACAATCCACAGAACAACAATGTAGATCAATGGCGCGGTATCGCCGGTGTGAATTATAAGCTGAATAAGCAGAGTTCGTTTCAGGCTTATTACCGCTATACCAATTATACGGATGACGAGTCTATTGATAAACACCTGTTTGGAATTGCTTATTCATTTAAATTTTAGATACATACACTTAAAAAATAACGATATGAAACTCATTTGTAAAATTCTCCTGAATCCTTTTGTTTTATTCGCAATTCTCATGTCGTGCGGCGGTAATCCTGATATCCCGGTTAAGCCTGAACCTCCCGTCATTATTAATCCGCCGATTGATACAATTAAGCCTAATCCGAGTGATTCGCTTGTTATTGAGGGCGCTATTGAGATTTTGTATGATGAACAGACTGTCTTTATTACAAATCCTTACGAAGAGCATGGGGTTGAGATAACGGTGAAAGGAGCGGATGTTGTTGTGAAATCGACAACGTCCGAAGAGGTGACCTATATCTTGTCAGGCTCGACGCAGGATGGATCATTAAAGATTTACAGCGACATCCGGTACGAATTGGTAATGAATGGCGTCGACATCATCAAGACGAATGATCCGGCATTGAATATCCAGTCCGGGAAAAGAGCAAAGATTACACTTGTGGAAGGTACCTCCAACCGGTTGGTGGGAGGTATGGGATTTGTTTCGGAAGGTCTTGGCGAAGATGTGAAAGCCGCTTTTTTCAGCGAAGGACAGTTGGTGTTTAACGGAACGGGCGCCTTAACAGTGATAAGCCGTTACCGTCATGCCATCTGCAGCGATGATTATATCCGGATAGATGATGGTAATATTATTATACCGATCGCTGCAACAGACGGTATCCATGCAAATGATTACATTGAGATAAATGGAGGTACCGTCGATATCACTTCGATGAGCGACGGTATGGAGGCAGAAAAAGGATATATCCGATTAAACGGCGGAACGGTAAAAATCACAACAACCGAACAAAAAGGTCAAGGGATAAAAAGTTTTGCGGAGACATTCGTCCAATCGACGGGCGATATTGAAATAGACGTTCAGGGAGAAGCGTCGAAAGCTTTCAAATGTAAAGGCGATATGTTCATTTCTCAGGGTAACATCCAACTGACAATGTCAGGGGATGCCATTTACGATATGGAAGAATCGGACATTTCATCGGCATCAGGAATTAAATGCGACGGTGCGCTGACCATAAGCGGCGGTAACATCTACATCCTTAATACCGGACTGGGCGGAAAGGGCATCAATGCGGGCGGAACACTTACGTTAAATGGCGGCGATATTACCGCTATAACGACCGGCGATATTTTCAAGTATCGCAACGACGACACAAAGGCGAAAGCCATAAAAAGCGACGGACATCTGATTATCAATGACGGCATGATCTATGCTTACAGCGCGACCGATCGCGGCATTGATCCGAATGGATCGTTGACAATTGCCGGAGGCACGGTTTTCGCCGTTGGCGGTTCATCCACAAGAAAAGCATTTGACTACGGTACAACATTCAAAATTACCGGCGGTACACTACTGGGTATCGGAGGAACTGCGAGTTCGCCGACAGCCAGTCTATGTACGCAAAACGCTGTCATATTCACAAGCGCTATTGCTGAAAATATGTTTTTAAATATCACATCGTCCGAAGCAAAAAACATCCTGACTTTCCGGATGCCTTGTAACTTAACCAAAGCGTCAATTTTATTCGGCAGCCCGGATTTGGAAAATGATGCAAGTTATACGATCTCAACAGGCGGCTCCGTGTCAGTCGGGACTTCGTTTCATGGTTTGTTTTTCGATACAACTTATACAGGCGGAACACCGCTTGGTTCGTTTACTGTTTCCTCGATAATAACCAATGCCGGTTCTTTATAAGAAAAAATATGAATGGTTCCGATAGACTTTATACATTATTGGAGAAATTAAGCATCTGCTTCGAATATATAGAACATCCGCCTGCTCCGACGATAGAAATCGCCCGTCAATATTGGGCGGGATATGATGCAAAGCATTGCAAGAACCTGTTTTTCCGAAATCATAAAGGAAACAGGCATTACCTTGTTATTCTGGACTGTAACTGCGATATGGATATTCATTCCATCGAAAAAATGCTGCATCAGGGTAAGTTGAGCTTTGCTTCCGCGCAGCGGATGGATAAATATTTAGGTGTTCAGCCCGGGTCGGTGACGCCATTCGGATTGATCAACGATGCCGACCGTCATGTACATCTTTTTCTGGATAAAAACCTGCAGAAAGCGGAGCGTCTGAGTTTTCACCCGTGCGTGAATACGGCGTCGCTCATTATTTCTTACACCGATTTTATACGCTTTCTTGACTATACGGGTAATACATACGAATGGATAGAACTATACTGAAACTACTAAATTTTATATTATATGAATAATAACAAAATCTTTATTTTAGCATTTTTAATAAGTATGTCGTGTTATACATCGTGGTCGCAACAAAAGGTTGACGATACCAAACCCATGTATGGCGATGTTGAAAAAGACGAACGTTACAAAAAAATCGACGACGATTTTCGTAAAGCCATGATTTCACAATACGGTAGCGTGGACAATGCCGTGAATGAATACCTCAACATGGCATGGGCTTTATTTTATAGAAATGATTTAACGACGGCAATGAGACGGTTCAATCAGGCATGGTTGTTGAATCCTGATTTTCCCGACACTTATTTCGGTTTTGCCGCAATACTCGAAATGCAGGGAAAAAATGCTGAAGCTACCCGCTTTTACCTGTCAGGCATCAAAAAAGACAGAGACAAAGAACGGACAGTAATCTGTTACCGGCAAATAGCGGAATGTAAGGAACAACTGAACGACCTGTCGGGAGCCGTAGAATCGATTACGAAAATAAAGATGTTAAAACCGGATTCAACTTTTGTGTACAAGAAACTGGGGCATCTGTACATGAAACAGGGAGAATCAAAATTAGCCATGGAAGCATACGGGAAGGCTATCGAACTCGACCCGAATGACGCTGAAACTTTTCACAACAGGGCATACTTGTACCAGGCAATGGAAGAATACTTAAGGGCGATCCTTGATTTCGACAAATCAATCCGAATCGACACAACTTATGTCGGTGCGTATGTAGGAAGAGGTATCGTTGAAATGAAGACGGGTAATTTTGGCGCTGCAATACTGGATTTTCAAATCAGTACAAGGTTAGATCCTAAGTCCGGCGAAATAAGAAGGCTTCTGGGTCTGGCAAAACTCAATAACAACAATAAACAGGGAGCATGCGACGACTTCAAATTAGCCAAAGAACTCGGCGACCCTGTTGCCGACGAAATCATTAACGAATACTGTAAATAAACGACTATACGAAAAAATAAAAAAACGATTTTTTTGTTAATTTCTCATTTTACATTATCTTTGCAACCATATTGTATGACGAAAAGTTGTATTTAATAATAACAGGATGAATACCAGAAGAGATTTTTTTAGAAAAACGGCTTTTGCCGCTACGGGTTTGGCTATAATCCCGGAAATTACTAACGCTGTAGTTTCCATGCAAAGCGAAGAAAATCAGCAAAATGTGACATTGAAACGGGATTCGGTCATTCTTTTTCAGGGTGATTCAATCACGGATGCGGGACGTAAAAGGGAGTCGAATATGTGTAATAATATCGACCAGTTAGGCTATGGGTACGCGCTTTTTACGGCGACTTCCCTCTTGGCAAAACATGCTGATAAACAGCCAAAAATTTATAATCGCGGGATAAGCGGGAATAAAGTGTACCAGCTTCGTGAACGCTGGGAGAGCGACGCGCTTGCGCTTATGCCGGATGTGTTGAGTATATTGATCGGTGTAAACGATTTCTGGCACACCTTGACAGGAAACTACAAGGGAACGGTGCAGACTTATGAAGACGACTTGCGTAAATTGTTGAAATATACAAAAGATAAACTGCCTAAGATACAATTCGTTCTGTGCGAGCCGTTTGCGTTAAGCGGAGGGTCGGCAATCAAAGACAATGAATGGTTCCCGATGTTCAACGACTACAGGGCGTCTATGAAGAAATTAGCCGGCGAGTTTAACGCTGTCTTTGTACCGTTTCAAGCGGCTTTCGACGAAGCGGTTAAAAAAGCGCCTGCCACCTGGTGGTCGGGCGATGGCGTGCATCCCGATTTGCCGGGTAGACAGTTGATGGCCGAGGTATGGCTTAAAGCGACGGGACTTTGATTTAGAGTTTAGAGTTTAGAGTTTAGAGTTTAGATATTTTGTCATGTCAAAAAAAATTTTAGTGGTCGGCAGTACAAATACCGATATGGTAGTCAAGGCTGCGCATCTTCCCCGTCCGGGCGAGACAGTACTTGGCGGTGTTTTTATGATGAATGCGGGTGGAAAGGGAGCCAATCAGGCGGTAGCGGCAGCACGATTGGGCGCTCATGTTACATTTATTTGTAAGACAGGTAATGACATTTTTGGCCAACAGTCCAAACAGTTGTTTGCTGATGAAGGGATCGATACTTCGTTTGTATTCACTGACGCAACACACCCTTCGGGCGTTGCTTTGATCACGGTCGATGATCAGGCCGAAAACTGTATTGTGGTGGCGTCGGGCGCCAATGCCTGTCTACTTCCGGCCGATCTCAAAGAGGTTGCAGATGTTGTCGAACAGTCGGAACTGGTGTTGATGCAACTCGAAATACCGATGGAAACGATTGAATACGTGGCCGAACTTGCCGCTTCAAAAGGAAAAACGGTCATCCTCAATCCTGCTCCGGCACAACCTTTGAGTAAAAGTCTGCTGAAAAACGTAAACATCCTGACGCCTAACGAAACCGAAGCGGGTATGATTTCGGGTATTCAAGTTACCGATACTGTATCGGCAAACAAAGCCGCAGGATCCATTTGCGCTATGGGAGTAAAAACCGTAATTATCACATTAGGGGCAAAAGGGGCGTTGATATACACGGATACGTTCCAGAAAGAGATACCTGTCGAAAAAGTGGAGGCTGTCGATACGACGGCTGCAGGCGATGTGTTCAACGGGGCTTTGGCTGTGGCGCTTTCCGAAGATATAGATATAACCGAAGCCGTACAGTTTGCCTGCAAAGCGGCGTCCATTTCAGTAACCCGTCTTGGTGCGCAGGTGTCCGCGCCTTATCGAAAAGAATTGTAATCATAATTCAATTAAATGAGACTACTCCAAAGAAATATCATTTATTACCACAAAGGCTACCAAGGTTTTTTCGGAACGGGTTCTTCAAATGCAATACAAAGCAGACGGTTTATTGTTTTATCTTTTTTTATGGGTATTGTCGTCAATCTTTTGGCACAAACTGGAGCGTCCACCCTATACGGAGACGGCATTCATGACGACACAAAAGCCCTTCAGGCCATGCTTGACGAAAGGACTGCATTTGTTAAATTTCCCATGCCGAAGGTTTGTTACCTCATCAGTGCACCTTTGAGAATTTATTCAGGGCAGGAACTGTCGCTTGACAGGTATTGCCATCTCAAACTCATGCCCAACTCCAATTGCGTCATGCTTGAAAATGCAGATATGGAAAATGGCGATAACAATATTACGGTCACAGGAGGGATATGGGATTTGAACAATCTTGAACAGGAGAAGAATCCCATTCATTTTGCCGAAAACAAATTATTTTTCAGTTCGGGGTCGTATCCCACCGTATATACCGGCGTGACTATATCGTTTTATCGCGTTAAAAATCTGAAAATTGCCCATCTCACAACGAAAGATCCGGTCACGTTTTCCATCATGCTGAATGTCGTCGAATCTTTTACAGTCGAGGACATTACGTTTGATTTCAACTATGGAAACCCGTGGCCTATCAATATGGATGGCGTACACCTTTCCGGTAACTGCCATTTCGGCGTCATTCGCAATTTGAAAGGCAGGTGTTTTGACGATTTGGTAGCCATCAATGCCGACGAGTGTGATCCCGGACCTGTTACCGACGTCCAGGTCGACGGCCTCTTTGCAAACGACTGTCACAGCGCCGTTCGCCTGCTATCCGCCAATTATCCTGTAGAGCGTATTTCAATCGGCAATGTCTATGGTACTTATTATCAATACTGCATTGGCATTACAAAATATTATGAGGGTAACGACGGATATTTTGACGGTATCGTTTTGAAAAATATTTTTGCTTCAAAGTCGCTTAATAACCCGATTTACAGGCAAGGTTCAAAAGTTTATCCGGTTATCTGGTTCCAAAGTGGACTGTTAGTGAAAAATATCAGTATCGAAAATGTTTTTCGCAAAGAAAATAGCGTTGCGATTGAGACCATCGGGATTGACAAAAATACAACAATCGAAAATATGTCAGTTAATAATATGGTACAGGAAAATTTACTGCCGGAAAAGTTTCCGCTCATTTTTAACAGGGGAACGATTGAAAACTTTTATACCGGCAGTCTTCGGAGTAACGGTGGAGAAATATTGATTAATGAAGGGATTATCGAAATTGAAAAAGGAGGAAAATAAATTGTTGAAATATATATTTATTCACTAAAAAAAAAAGGAGGATTGCCTATGGAATGATTTAGTAACAAATAAACGTGATTATTATCAATAAATTATTAATTTTAAAATCATTTATTTATGTATCAAATAACAAACAGGTTAATTTTATTTTTTTTGCTTTTCAGCATGTTGTCGGCAGGCCATCAGGCTTTGGCCGATGTATTGCAGCAATCAATCACTGTTACGGGTACGGTAACCGATAGCAGTGAACCTCTGCCCGGCGTTAATGTGACCGTCAAAGGAACTACAATCGGCGTATTTACAGATATGAACGGCAGATATTCCATCAATGTGCCGAATGAAGGCGCTGTTCTTTCGTTCTCCTATATCGGGTATGTTTCAATCGAAAAGAATGTAGGCAACCAGCGGGTCATTAACGTTACGCTCAATGAAAGTACGCAGCAAATCGATGAAGTAATCGTAGTTGCCTACGGTACGGCGCGCCGGTCTACATTCACGGGATCGGCCACAGCCGTCAGTTCCGACAAACTCGAAAAAATATCCGGTAGCGGATTTGCAGAGACCCTTCAAGGGTTGAGTGCAGGTGTGAATGTCGTAAATGTTCAGGGTAACCCCGGCGCTGAAGCCCGTGTGGAAATTCGCGGTATCGCTTCCATGTCGGGTCAGGCTAATCCGTTGTACATTGTTGACGGAATGCCTTATGACGGAGGGTTGAACCAGATCAACCCGACCGATATCGAATCGATGACCGTGCTGAAAGACGCTGCGGCGACTTCACTGTACGGATCGCGCGCTGCGAATGGCGTAATCGTCATTACGACTAAAAAAGGGAAAGCCGGAAAACCAAGGGTTAATTTCCGGGGCGGATGGGGATCATCCGATAATGCTGTAGGTTTTCCTAAAAAGGCCAATCCCTATCAGCAACTCGAAAACACCTGGTATGCCCTGTATTATGATGCGGTTTATTTTGACGGTAGATCTCCGCAGGACGCAGGTGATTTTGCATCGGCTAACGCATTAACCAAGCAGGTGAAAGCGACTACGAACTCACAGGGGCAATCCATCTTTGTAACGCCATTCAAATACATAAACGAAAATTATGTATTGCACGACGGTAACGGTAATCCCTACATGAATCCGAAATTAGAATATGCGTGGAAAGAAAGCGACTGGGATGTATATGGCGCTGTATTTTCACGGAAGTTACGGCAGGATTACAGTATGGATGTGAGCGGACAGTCGGAAAACGGCAAGACGTCCTATTATTTTTCGGGTGGCTACATGGACGATCTGGGGTATGGCAACCGCCAGTACTACAAACGTTATTCGTTCCGTGCCAACGTCACTACCGAAATTTTCGACTGGTGGAAAGCGGGAGGCAGCCTGGCTTATTCGCGTCACCGGCAGAATCTTTCAGGCGGCGTCAGTCGCGCCTGTAACTTCACGACCACATTGTCGTCGCCCTGGCTGCGTAATATTGACAATACCGACTGGGTTTATTCCGAAAAAAGCGGTAAACGCATGTATGATTATGGAAAATATACCAACAACTTTTTCGGTATAGTGCGCTCGCTGACA